>JAABUP010003795.1_pt1 | contig 26149 bp, 24 predicted proteins | sample 5559201 | NCBI WGS metagenome assembly JAABUP01 (sample SAMN10711887, study PRJNA513373) | rock metagenome | isolation source: Antarctica rocks | place: Antarctica | reverse complement strand
ATTCCGGGTGCCATTGGGTCCAGGATTTGTACTCAAGCCCTTGATTAATCTGTTACGGCGATGATTAGTCCAACTCCAAATAGGGACCAAAGCCTCGACGACTTACTGTTTTGCTGTATTGAGAGTAGTAAAGTTATTCCCAAGTCTTTTGTCGCCGGTTCCCGAAGGTAGCAGATCTCCTTCGCTTCTGTGCATTCCAACATTCGTCGCTCCTTGCTTCGAGTCCTTTCCACCAGTGTTCTTCCCCAGCTCGTTCGCCCGCTTAGCTCTCGTTTCAACCATCTTACACCGTGACCTCAAAACAAGCTTAGACTCGTAGACCTAGAACATGTAGATGTGAAGCGTTGGGTATGGGAGCCCTTGATCTGTTCAATCGAACAAAGACCAGCAAAATCCGGTACATGACAGACTCGACGAATGCGGTCAATTCGTAACATGAGTGACATGGCCGCAATCGGTTCTAAAAATGCAGAAGGCAATAAGAGACGCATGAAAGCAGTAACTTGTATCGTCAAAGGGATGACTACCTGCGATTATTGGAGTATAGGGTTCCCCACATGCCCTAGGTGAACACTCGAGATTGTAAAGCAACAGTTGCCAGCTGCTCGTAGCCACTTTATGCGGAACATACGTTATTCCCGAGAAGAGACGCAGCACCAGGCTGGACTACAAAGGTTACATTCGAGCTTCACGACATTGTATTGTGCTCGTTCTTGATAGACGGTTGCGAATCGAAATGCCGAAAGCGGAAATTATTCTTCAACGCCATGTCGGGCAACAAGGCCGACTTCAAAGAACTTAGATTTCGTTGTACAAGCGCAGTGATGTGTCTGGATTGTAGACTTGTCCTGCTTTATAGTCGATTCGTAGTTATTTTATCGAATCCTTTCTCCATCAAAGTCGTCCATTTGAAAAAGTCGGCTGTCTGTATAGATCCCGTCGAGCTGGACAGACTGACGAATAACTGTTACCTATCATGGCTCGTACTCGTACTCAAACTGGAGTTATCAAAGACAAGAAGTACGACTATCCAACACTGCGCGTCAAGGGCGAGAAGACTCTCTCATCGGACAAACCGGAAAAGAAGATAAGGAAAGGGGGAAAGCCCAACAAAAAGAACCCAAAGAAGACACCCAACAAGGGGACAGGGAAAGGTAAAGAGAAAGAAACGTCTTCAAATCGATCCCTATCTCCATTGAGTGATTTCAACCATGAGCCGACCCCTCAACCGGAGGCTGGAGGACGAGATACCTCCGACGGTAACCACTTCTGGCCTTCTGTGGTTCTCGGGGCTAAGGAGCAAAAGGGATTGAGGTAAGAATCAATCATGTGATCTTAATCAGGAATAGACACTTACGAAGGTCCCACCAACAGCGCGATTGAGAGAGCTGATCAGCTCGTCACAAAATGGGAAAAGATCCTGGAAGAGCACGAGAAGAATTTCCCAGAGGCAGTCCCGGAAGTTAAAGTCCAGCTGGCAGTGGCGCGTACAGAGCGAGATGCCTGGAAAAATGACGAGACCAAGAATCGAATCATGTAAGTGCACCGTTCCTGTGTTACTTTGCAGATACTGATGTAGAAAGAAATGAGGATAAGAGAGAACAGGCAGTGCAGGAACGCATCAAAGCGTTGCTTGGCGGGCTCGAAAACTCACAGAACGAGTGCGAGAAGGAAAACATCAACGGGGCTATCGAGGGATATCGTTCGGGTCGTATTGGCTATTCGAAACACTACACGATTATCTGGGGCGGTAAAGTGGTGGACGTAGCCGATACGTACGCAGAATTTGCTATCGGACGAAAGGAGCGTCTTGATCGCTATGCAAAGAAACATGGTCCTCACTGGCTCTGGTTTGAGAGTCCGCTATGGGTACACCCAGAGAGCCGAACGAGAGCGATGAGGTGCGCGGTGGTTGAAAGGGTCGCGTCCCAGAATGACTTTGGCCTTTACTATATCAATCAGGTACGCCCCTACTTCCAACGCCAACCTTTCAGACGGAGACTGATTAAACGCAGGGGTTCTGGAAACGTTCCGGTAACGTGACCAGAATGCCTCAGACAGACTACGGAGCTGGTATGCAGCCGGTTCCAGATACGGTTCCAAATGACCCCAATACCAACTACGGATTCAACAGCGGTCCAGGAGTTCCTGTCAACTGCGGAGGGGTAGGCGCAAAATTGACCTTCCGTTCACTTCTTGATTCTGGCGCAACATACCCATCTCTTTATGCCTCGGACTTTCGGAGCCTCGGGGTATATCCACCATTCTACCCAGCACAGAGTCTGGTGAATGTGCTGACCGCCAACGGACCTGTGACCCAGCGTATCTATGAGATGCATGTTGAAGTCAATGACGAGGGAGGTCAATCCCTTGTTGACTCTGTGGATCCGGTAAACCCAGCTTTCGAAAGATACATTGGCGGTCTCTCTCCGGTTATCATGCTTTCGGCAGAGGATTCGCCTCCAGTGGATGAGAATGGCATGGAAGAGAATCTCAGACTCTCGGGTATCATGCCGTTCCTCGCCTCATATATATCGACTACCCCTACTAAGAATATCATGCTCTTTGGAGAAAACCGGAACGATGTTCTTGGAGCGCACAAGATCCCACCGGCCCGCAGGTGGATGGTTGGACTATCACAAGATGCTAGCGACAGATCGTACTGGAATAATTTCCAAGATCCGCAGATTACTTTCTCCCATCGACGTGGTCTAATCCTTGACCAAGATATTGGGCCCGCGATTTCTAAGATGACTGTCAATGTCGGCATGGGAGATTTGGAAAGATCCGAAACATTCGATCCTCGAGGCGATTTCCAAAGAAGGTTGGCTGCCGGACAGCAAGGTGGAGTGGTCGACCCGTCGGTTTTGGATCCTTAGATTAGTAATCGTATCTTAAAGTCTTTAATTTGGTTTTAATACATCTCTTTTTGACTTGGCATGACAGTATCCTTGAACTTGCTTTGAGGGTTTGGCTCCCCTCCAAGGGTGGCCGCCTGAGCCGCAACGCCAAAGTCGCGGTCCATGAGCGCCGACGACATGCTCGGCGCCCCTTTGCAACGACGTCAGACCGATTAGTCGCGGCCATCATGAACCTATCCGTCGTAGTTTCACGTCTGCTGTCCCTATCCACTCCTCCACCAGAATTACAACAAACCACGTAGAAATGAGGTGTAAATGCAAAAGAAAGAGAATCAAGGAGAAGCATGTTTCTGAGAGAGATGGCCATGGTCAGGAGAGTATGCCGAGTGAGCCAGTGCTTGCTTGGCAGTCTCCAAGGGACGTCCATCCTTCAGTGGCGGACGCAATGCCTCAAGATCCTGAAGAGTCTGCATCTAACAACGAGTTCGAGCTTGTGTCTGAACAACAACCTCGAAGCTCTGCAAGGATGAGCACACACCTGAATGACGAATTCACTCCTCGACGGAGTGCAGTGAAAGGAGCCGTACGAAACTTCTCCTTACCGCTGCGACTAACCACGTCGATGTCACCAAACGACGACGTTTCGCACCTTACCGGCGCAGTGAATGACGGAACTTCGAATGGTACTGTGAACGCTGATTCGCCTGCAACTCCGACGAGATCGCAGCTTAACACATACCTCCACGCCATGGGTGAAGACAATGGTTCGTTCACTGAAGGCCAGCTTCCTGCCATTACCTCTTCGACACCGGCCAATCGCCGTCTTGACTTCACCGAAGCAGCAGGAAAAGGATCTAGCTCCACTCTCACCATGGAACCTCACCGCGAAGGGAGTAAGACAGCACCGGTTTACGTGCCGACGAAGATTCTTTTCACTAAAGAGCTGTGGTCAACGTTGGATAACAACCTTCAACATCTACACCTGGACCTATTCTGGCCAAACGTTGAAGCGGAGCCACGAGACGGAGATGTATTTCCGCTGGAGGACCTCGAGCCAATCTGTAACTTTCGTCGCCTCCGTTCACTCAAGCTTACCGGCATGATGCAGTCCTATCAGAAGTACATCTGGCAAACAGCTTGGCTATGCCCTAACCTCAAGGAACTGGCGTTGGAGATGGCTCTTGAACCATGTATTCGTAGCGACCACGACAAAGACTGGCCGACTATCAAGGGAATGTGGCAGATGAAGAAGCTCGAGGACATCAAAGGGAACTACCAGTAAGCCAAGATTTGAACACCCTGGACGATGGAACGTTTCTAACAGATTTTAGCGGTAACAAAGGCCAAGGGATCATGCGTCACAACATCGGATATGGCGAATACCTAGACACGCTCGCGATCATGAATGCAAGGAAAGAAGCAAAACCCAAGGGATCGGTCAACGAGAAGCTACCCATCGCCATACTCCGTCTCACGGGTTTTGTCGTCGATGCAGACCCTTTCAAGAGATGGTTCGATCCGAAGAAGCTGCGTGAAATCGATTTTGCCAATGACTGCATCGATGCTGGATTTGGCCTGTCGTTGGAAATGCTACAGAATGTCAAGATCACCTGTCCGGGAGATGGAGCGCCGAGAGTCATCGAAACCCAGGCGTTTAAGCTCTCTGATGTTAAGCTCATTACCCTCAAGAAGGGGAAGAAAGTGGCAGAGGAGCCAGCGTTTCCAAAGTAGAGTGCTGCAGTAAGATTTGATCACCGCAGGGTTGGGCGGAAGTTCGAAAGAGAAATCGGAGGGAAACGCCAGTGTATGCTCTGGCGAAGAGCATCCCGTAACGACTGCTCATAGCAGTTCCGTGGTGTGGGATTGCAGGGCCGGTGATACGCATGATATTGTGCATCGAAGAATGTCGAGTACTTCGTCCACAGTCGAGCAATCCACACTGATACCGTACTCTAGTCTGGAGACATGTAGTTCGTGATGAGATGCTGACTGTGTCACCGTTTTGAGCCTAGACCCACTACAGCCCTGTCTTGGCCTCCATCAACTATATAGAAAACGGAATCAACCGCTCACAGCTGCCAGTCCCAGCAGACCCGGTTGTGTTGTGCCATAACTACCGTACTCAATATCGTTGTCGGTGGCTTTGAAAGAGTGGGTGACGTTCAAACTGCTTGCAGCGATGCTATAGCGCGGTACACGAAGAACCTCGACGACAATGAGCGGGATTGCATGGTTATTGCCGCACATAATGATCGACTGATGCTTTGCCCGAACCAGTTACATATGAGAATGCATGTACAATACTGATGAACACATCTACATAGATAGTCTATCAGTCTATTCGAGACCAAGGCTTAGTATGTAACGAACTCTTACCGTAAGAATTCTACATACCAGCTTTCGGAGTTAGCAGCGTATCTCCAATGTCAATGTCCTTACTCCGTCCGATCCATCGCGTCATTGAATCTCTCAAAATCTACTTATCTCGCCTTCACCATCGTCAGTAATGCTTTAAATTCTACGTTTCGAACGATTTCCACATCACCATGGCCTTCTTACTAGACTTCGTCTACCAGCAGCTTTTCCTTTCCTTGCCAAATCCACAAAAGGACTTCAGCGGACAGACAGTTATTGTCACAGGCTCCAATGTTGGATTGGGTCTCGAGGCAGCTCGTCATTTCACTCGTCTGAATGCCGAAAAGGTCATACTGGCGGTAAGGAATCTAGAGAAGGGCGAAGCTGCCAAGGAGTCTATCGAGGCGACAACAAATAGAACGGGTGTGATAGAGGTTTGGCAACTGGACTTGAGCAGCTATGAGTCTGTCAAGCAGTTTGTCAGGAAAGCAGAGGGTCTGAAGAGGTTGGATGTCGTTGTCGAGAATGCCGGCATAGCCACCCCAAAATTCCAAGTGGCCGAAGATAACGAGTCAACAATCACTACGAACGTCGTCAGCACTTTCTTGCTAGGCTTGATGATCCTACCTAAACTACGTGAGACTGCTACAAAGTTCAATGTCACTCCACATCTGGCCGTCGTATCCTCGGAAGTCCACGCGTTTACCAGCTTCCCAGAGAAGACAAGTCCAAACACCTTCAAGACACTGAACGACAAAGAGACTGCAAATATGAACGATAGGTTCGTTCCAATCATCAAGCTATTATCAGCTTAGATATTGCATATGCTTATTCCTCTCCTACAGGTACAATGTCTCCAAACTTCTCGAAGTCTTCTTCGTCCGCGAGCTCGCCGCGAGAACAGCCTCAAACTCGAAACCAGACGTTATCATAAACTATATAAATCCTGGTTTATGTCACTCCGAACTTGCTAGGGATGCTGGATGGGGCTTGTACTTTATGAAACTTCTACTTGCGAGAACTACGGAGTACGGTAGCAGAACCTTGGTGAATGCAGTGGAGGCTGGAATGGAATCTCATGGAGAATATATGAGCAATTGTCGGGTTTCGCAGTAAGTGATTGATCTGGCATCTTGACTATAGCACTGCTGACGAAGTTTTAAGACCATCCCCATTAGTCCGTAGTGAAGAAGGGGCCACAGCTCAGAGAAAGGTCTGGGATGAGCTCTCACAGAAGCTGGAGAAGATAAAACCGGGTATTATGGGAAACGTTTAAACATGTCCTGGTGTCAAGCGGGGATAGATATCTGGCTTGGAGTTTTACTTGTATGCTCGCTACAATGCATAATCATCTTCCGAGTACTTGAAGACCCTCCCAGTATTGCTTGCTAATATCCCGATCACACTCCGCCTCAACCTTCTCTTATAGCAACAGCTTTTACCACCCTAAGCGCAAAACCCCTATAACAAACATCGTCCTATGCGCTGACAGAGCATACATAACCTGTAGCAGTCGAAGTGGGAACGGTAACGGTCGTCGTGAAGATAGCAACCTTGCCACAGCGTCAGTCTCGGTGTCACGCGGGAAGAAAAACAACAACCAGGGAAATGAAGCTTACGGGCCCGAGTCCAAGAAACCGGCTTGTGACAAACAGGTCACAGCCACCGCAATCGACCTCACTTGTCGAGGTTATGGTGCTGAGGTATGTGGTGCTTGTTGGACCGAGATCAAAGCCGGCGTTGGTTCTTAAGGTCCTCGTGCAAGGTGTGGGCTCGTCATAGGGTAAGGCCGTACTGCGAGTGTGCCGTTAGCTCGAGCTCTGGGGAGAAGATGGACAAAGGGTGCTTACGTATAGGTAGCTAGGGCCAACAAGCCGGCGATGAAGGTGATGAGCTTCATGGTGAAAGGTTTGTCGGATTGTATGTTGGACTAAACGGTGTGGATCTGAGATGGATGGGATTCAAGGTTGATGCTCTCGCAATGGAAAGAAAAAGAATGGGTTCTTATACGAAGAGCTGACCTCCGATGAATGATCTCAGCTGAATAAGCTGCACATTAACAAAGAGCGAAGTCACACAAAGGCGACGAGTGAATTGCCTCGCGACGGCGAAGCCGCCTTACATGTACTCGTACTCTTCGGTGCACGATCCTAAAGTTGTAGGGCACAGCACACTTAATTTTAGAGTTCGAGCTTCCGAAGACTCGGAACGATCACACATGGAATAGTACATGTAAGTAAGGTACTCCATCGCCCATTAACCTTGTGATCGGAAGAATGGCCCGATGTGATGTCGAAAAGAGAGATCAAAAGTATTCCGATGGGATTCGGTGTCGGAGTGAAGTAAGATGTAAGCATCGCGGTGACCAATAGTGTCGTAGGGAAGAAGCTTCGATCACATGCACAAGGCTGATCTGCTGCATTTGTACATGGAAGATGGCCTTCATGTCAGGAGTGACGGTAACGATGATTTTTTCGAAGCTCGCTGACCAATGAGGTGCGATCCGGTGCCAGATCGACAGGTCGTAAACCTGGCAGTCATCATCAGCCTCATCCGATTCGTATTGCTCAATTACTCATGTACCACCTGAGCCAAGACAGAATCGCTCATGTAGTACAATTATGCTCGACTCTTGCAGTGTCTCGGGAATGCCGCCGCCAATGCTTCGATGAAATCATGACCGACACGTGTAGAGACCCGTTGAGAAATCATGACACTTCATGTTACGCTTCACACATGCTAAAACTGTTGCGAGCCATGGTTTGATGTTGTTCGCCGATGGTCAAGAGCAGAATCAGCTTCCAATTCTGATGCAATTAGTTTACAATGCTGCCAAAGCTGCAACATGGAAACCACTCCTGAAAAGTGAAGTTACTGTAAAACATTCTGGGATCCATCACATCTCTTCTGCTTCCTCCTTCCACCAGCTGTGCAATCTTCCTGTGACATATTTTTTACGCCTCTCGATACACCGCCTTTGTCGATACACCAACGCTTACGCGCCCTCGTCGTCATCACCGACACGAATGCTTCCTTCCTTCCCAAGTCCGTGAGACCAGAAGCCGTCAAGGGAGACTTGGCTATTTGACAAATCAGTGCTGGTACGCAAAATAGTCTCCAGACATGGGCTTACGTGGATGGCATGCTGTCGTGCGTGAACAGGAGCCAGAAACCAAAGACTGGCTTGGCAAGGACATCGAGAACGGCGTAACAGATAATCTCGGCATCGACACCGATGTTCCGGGAGCCATCAGCGATACCCCAGATGCTAAAAACAGTCAGCGAGGAGAGCAGATTCAGCTCGAGCATTGAGCTTACATTGGGTATACAGTCCAGAGAACCAAAGTAAATCCAGCAATAGCTTGGAAGAAGTTGCCGGTCTTAGTGTCCTTGGCCATGGCCATAGAGCGTCCATGAACAGCGAGCTGGTAGATGACGACAAGGTATGCCGCACAGCCCATGGCATAGTATCCCCACTTCACGCTCTCTGCGTTTCCCAAAGCGGCAAACAGGCCGGTCAAAATCATTAGGAGGTCAGCGACGACGGCAACCAGGATGTTCGCACCACTCAAGCCAGCAAGGAACGAAAGATCCAAGAGCAAGAGTGGGGTTGTGACACTCCAGTCGACGTATCTGGCCCAGTACACGGCACGCTGAACCACCTGAACGGTGTCCGGAACATGTTTGTGGGATTCCTTGATCATGATGTTGACCATACTGACGCCGTCACCCGTGGCCATGGCGAAGTAAGAGATGGTAGCGAAGGTGGTGATGAACGCAGTGAGGATATGGAAAAGGCGCTTTTGCTACATACAATTAATACAAGACGCTTAGACGAAGCTCCAGGATGAGCTTACCACTGGGACGCGGAAAGCCATTGCGTAGAAAGCAATGGACGAGATGAACATCATGACGAAAACAACCCTGTAAGATATCATTATCATGGTCAAGGTCAAAGTGTTTGAGTCCACGCGTTCTTACCATAAGGTCTTATTACCTACATCACCGGCCTTCTGTACGATGGGAGTGTTGGTTGGGATAACGGTCGGGAGTGGGGCGACGTGGCTCGAGCCCGTGGAAGTTGGCAGGAGCAGCTTGCTCGTCTTCATGAGAGCTTCAACAGGATCGATCATCTTGACGACCGTGACTTGTTACTGTTTATTTGATCGAGATGATGAGTTGAGAACTGAAGAAAGGTGGTGGATGTCAATGAATGAAATGGTGGTTGGAGAAAATCGAAGCAAAGTAGCTCACAGAGAGGCGGAGCTCTTCTCTTAGCTCGAGTTTCTTGCGGGGTCCAGTGATCAAGGCAAGGCAGTACTAGGACTCGTCATCCAACCCCGTGCCGCCTGGCTAGCCCTCAACGGGTATGGTGTCTTTTCATTCACTCTACTTAAATTAGTACCGCTTGGTGCGCGATAAGCAGCCAGTACCCACTATTCGAGTATCTTATGACTGCCCAGAAACATACGATCATCTCATTGTAAAGGTGATGACTTCCTTGGCTTGAAAAGATAATAACCCATTCTAGCATGTCATCGTGAAGATACCTTAAGCGCTTCTAGCTTCACAATGTAATGTACGCTTGTGCGGAGCCACAACCTTGAAGTATCTTAGTGCTGTTGTATTTCCTTGAGTTCCCGATCCAGGACATCTCGAAGGGAGTTTGCAATCGCCGACGACTCGACGAATGAAAGCTGCTCATTACCCTCATGGTACGAGCTTCCCCACCTCTTCACCAAGCATGAAACCCTCACGAAATCATGCAGGGCTCCTAGAGTGGCCGCTATGTAATGGATGTGCCACGCTCGCCAAGCTTGACGCAGAGTGGCTGGAGCGGACCGCACTTGCCCTCTGTCAATTACTTCAGGTCGTGGAATGTTACATCACACTAAGATACTACCTCTTACAAGGGCGTAAGAATATGAGAAGAAAGATGTCTGTTTCTATATCCTCTAATCTGCCCAGGTAGTGGAAGATCTGTAGCAGATTCATCATCCAAAGTTTCATTTATGGATATAGTCATTGCTTGGACGATACTTGGAGAGGATCAGGAGTGTCTTGAGTCTCCGGGCACACTGATGGGGCACGACCGAGTTAAGCGCGTTTGTTGAAGAGATCTGAGCGACGCAATTGGCCTTCTACCATAAATCTTCAACGGTCCGATCGGAACTGGCACCAAGTACACCGGCAACGGGGTTCTTGAATCACGTGGGAAGAGACTGAAATAAGAAGGCTTTCGCCTTTAAAGAAACAGATTAGCAGTCTCGTTATGGAGGGCGGTGGTATCAAGTGCGAGTTCCGCCCAGGACACCGGGAACAGATTTCGTAAAACATTTTCCACAACGCTAGAAGACTTGCAATGGGATCCGGCTCTAGTAGGAGACTCTCTGGCCGCCGAGACAACTTAGCGTCAACTGCAGCTGTATGACCAGGTTGCCCCACGGGAAGGTCAACAACGGTCGAATGCTTGCAGTCTAAGCATGATATCAAAGAGTTGACCAATTCCGATCATATGTCTAGATAGAAGCTTATCAACAGCGAGCGTAACTGTCTGGCAGATTTCTCATCCCTCCCTATGCCCATTTCCCCAGCAAAGCCATCAAACCTGTTCATCGTTAGCTTGGTCGTTGGCAAAGGACGATGGCACTCACCTGCGCCTAAGCACATCATGGCGAAAGCACTGAGTACAACCTTGATCCTAGCCCTCCGCATCACCTCGCTAAACATGAACTCGTGTGCCATCAGTTCGACCAATCCGGTATAAATCAATATCCCAGCGCTTATCGAATCGAATACACCGTTGACGATAAGCGCAGTCTGTGATCCGGGAACATACGTCTCCCTGATGCCCAAGCCAACGGCCAACGCAACAGGAGTAGAAAGACTGTAAGCTGCGGCCAAGACATATGGAGTCCATCTTTTTGACTTTGGCCAAGGTGTAACCGCCAGTCTTGAGCCTAATCCTAATCCTTCAAAGGTCTGGTGGAAAACCAAGACGACGTACAGTGTGGGAAACTCTGCACCCGCGACAGCAAGCGTCAGTCCAACGAAGATGGAATGAAACACAACACCAAATTCTAATATAAAGATTGCTGTCATCTGTGCTGCATAGTCCTCGACCGGTCTGCCTCTCGAAACCTCCGCCTCAGGATCGGCATGTTCTCTTGAGTGACCCAAGTGATCGTCGCCCGGCGTATGCCCATGTTTCGGGATCGAATCCTGACGTAGTGGTATCGATCCAATGCCGTGCTCATGATCATGGTGATCATGGTCGGGAGTGGGTCCAAATGTGGCATACCGCATTGCCATGAGCTCTGTGAAGAAGAGGACAAAGATGGTCATCAGAGCTATGCCTTCGACCCAGCTATAGCCGGTTATAGGGCCGGTGAGGCAAGGGTCTGTGAGAGCGCTATTTGCAGGCGCAAGAAGCTGAATGCTGTCAGCGTCATGCTTTCAGAAGCTATGGCACCACTTTGCGGACAAAGGTCAGGAGTAGAAGAAGGCATGCTTCGTGCACAGCTCTTGTCAAGGATAACAAAATTCTATCCAGGAATCTCTCTCACATGTATGAACGCCGTAGCAATGATGACCCCAGAGCCAAAGTACTTCGCTATGAAGAATGCCCACGCCGGAACCCCGATGCCTTTATGTCGATTCGCGTAGACAGGAAAGGCGGCACCTAAGAGATGGTCAATGCCATCCAGTTGATTCCCTTCGAAGACGTACCAAATAGAGATCCAACTAATATCACGAAGATTGCCGATACTCGAATACCCAATCTCCCGTTATAGTCATTGCTTGAACTACAAGCGGGTGTATCACTTGCTACCTGACGCACCGCAACGTGGGCCAGTTCCCCCAGGCCTTCCATTTTGTAGGAGTCCCCAACTTGCCCAACGAGATTGTGTTTGTCCTAGGTAGAAGGAGGTCGGAAAGTCGCGGACGTTCAATGATGTGTTGCGAGGGGGATTTGAAAAAGATCTATCCACAGTGGAAACCACGTTTGGAGACAGCGTGAGGAGAGCTGGCGCGATTAAAGTCGATTGAGCAGCCTTATGGACTTCGTTTCCGTGCCGACGTGAACGGTAAGGAAATGCAGCCGGTATTTCGACGCTGACAGCGATTAGCTGTCTGATAGGTCTTGAGCAAGACACGAGCAAGGCTGATGTTGTACAGTCAGTCAATCCTTATCTGCTTGATGCTGGACTTCAAAGTCACCACACCACTAGGGTGGGCATTCGTAGTGTGCGCACCTTGGCGGTTAGGGAAAAGGAAAAGCAAAAGAGAGTTTCGTACCTCGTTCCGGCCACGACTCCGACCACATTGAGACTGCGATTCGTCATTTTGACACATGGAACCGTGTTGGACAGCTTCTACAATGATAATGGATGAACTCATATTCGTTGCCCTGCCCGCTTCCTCGAGACTTCGCTGGGGCTTCGAAGATTGGACTTCTGGGCTGTATCTTCGTGTTTGCCCTCGTCATTCTGTCATGTCTTCCAGTAGGTTCAGGATAACATGTGGGATGGAATGGAGTGGTTCCACTCTCGAATCGATGTTGCGTTGCTCCCTGCAGGCATAGCCTCTCGTTCATCACCACCACCCGAGTTTCTGCGATCGGCACGCTTTGACGACCTGTTCCACAACATGAAATTCTGCTGCTCCCATGCTCCTTATCCATAAAGAGAAGAGTCCTTTTTTGTTGCCGCTGTCACGTTAACTTCCCGTTTGCGTCAATGTCAACTCTGGACGTTTATGCAGTTCGTCTCTTGTCTAATATTCCGTATTAGCCCGTTATCAGGGACAAGGCAAAATGTTGTGCTTCGAGGCTTGGCGATATCTGTTGCTTTGAGCCTATCATTCTCTTGTACGCATTCGACAGCTATGTTTCTTCTCGTATTCAGGCCGGCTATGCTCTGAGCAATACCTTGTCAAGTATCTAATATAATCAAAATCTCTTATCAACGCAGTCAATTCTCGCTTTGGACCATGTGTGATCGGATGATATGAAAGCACTGAATCTACGCGCTTGGGAGACTCTCTCCATGCTGTCCCACCAATGTCAACCAAAAGCAGGCTCCTATTCACTTCCAACGAGCTCGCACTGGGAGTACGCACGCTTGCGCTGGTGAATGAAGCGGTGAATAGAGTTATCCGACTTCATCCTCGCCTATAAATACCAGCCATATGTCCAAGGAGACCATCCTTCCTACACATCACCCACACTCGAAGATATTGGGAAGAAAAGGGGTCCAAGCCAAGTCTTGTTAGTATCCCCAGTCTATCCAGTGTATGGAGCAATAGAAATGGAAACCCGACTTTGCTAACGTTTAATAACTCACCTCAGATTCGAATGAAGTCTTACTTATATACCATTCTATCCTTTGGCCAACGAGTGTCTTAGTCGAAGAGGTCATGCTGAGTTTTGTAAGTTTGCCCAGTGGAAGATGAGTCGATGTACATGGACTACCGGGTTATACTAATATCAATATAATCTCATTATAGAATCAACGAAGTCTCAATCATATTTCACTCGATCCTTTGGCCAGATGAGTGCCTGTCTGGAGGAAGAGGTTCGAGAATATCAAGAGGGAACTGTTGATCATCGGCACGCCGAATCAGACTCAGTCCCTTGCCGTAGAGAAGCCCTTCAACACTCGCGTCTCCCGCTATCGGCCTGACTAGAGGATTTGCAAAAGAGTAGGAAACCAGGTCTTGGTGGAAAGCCGCTAAGGACGCGGCCGTAAAGACAGTGAGGGTTATGCTATCAAGGGATCAAGGGCCTTGAGAGATGTATGGAACGTTATTTCGGCACTTCGCATCACTCGCACACACAGAGCAATCTGATATTGGAGGACGAAGAACAAATCTTTAGGTTCGCTACTATGCCACCAGAGGCATGGAGGCAATCTCTCTGGGCTGGTCAATGGACTTGTGACACGGCACATGTCGTTGGGCTTGAGCAGCTTCGTGATCTGCCTTCTGGTACTGTTATCACAGAAGAACATGACCTTCTCAATATGTTCAAGACAACTGCAAACGAGAACCAATTCATACGGATCGTGGTCGACCACTTATCGGTTGATGCCGAATATTTCAGACCATCTTGCTTATGCGGTGCAGAACAATCTGTATCCGTTCTATATTTCCCCCTGACTCGGGAGCTCGCAGAGAAGCCCACTACAGGGGTCAACGTTATCCGGAAATCCTGTGGCACGATGTCTGGGATCTTTGCCAAGCGCGAAAACGATAGGACAGATCCACCCCGATCTATTGCGGCTGGTGATGAGCCCCTCAACTATTATGAGTTTTCACGTCAGTATGTTTTCTCGAATAATTACGACTATACTACACGGTCAGCGTACGGAGTACTTCGAGAGTATCAATTTCAAGAATGGCTAGTCGGGCAGATTTCATCGTGAGGATCATTCAGGACTTCCTCAACTCTCCGCACGGCATTGAGGCAAAGGAGATTGTCGTTTTGACTTTCTACCAGGCCCAGAAGAGATTGTTAGGTTTGAAGCTTAGAGAAGCCAACATCCCCACGAACAAGGACGGCATAGAGGTCAAAACCGTGGATTCTTCACAAGGCAGCCAGCGCGGAATTATCATTATGGACTTTGTGGTCGCTAATAGTGGAGCAAAGGAAGACTTTGTCTCGAAATTCGTCCGCAACGACAACCGTGTCAATGTCGCGATTTCTCGGGCCCAGGACGCTCTCATCTTGGTTGGGCATCAATCTACTCTGATTGCATCTTGGAAGAGTGGCAACAATATCAAAGAAGCCGACAAGGGGAACGTCTTTCTTGTTGCATTGATTCAACATCTTGGTGGCAAGGATGGTATCGTAAGTGTCGGGCGGCCTCCAGTAGATCCAAGTCTCGCTACGCCTCTCAACATGATTCTGGCTCGTGATAGGGCGCTGCACCCGTATCCAGATACTCCACGGCGACCTATGGATGAAATCAATCCTCAGCGTGGGCCAAACAAGAAACCTCGTACTGGTAATACAAGCCAGATGACGACGCTGCGTCAGCCCTGGGTACCGCCAATGACGCCGCTACAGCCACCGCCGGAGACTGGAAATACTTCTCAATTTCCACCACCGGATATGCATGAACAACATCGTCGGTTGGTGCAGCAACAGTTGGCACAGCAGCAGCAGCCGCAGTATCAGTACGTGCAGCAGTTTCCGCAGCAATTCCCGCCGCGGTTTCCGCAGCAATTCCCGCCGCAGTTCCCGCAGCAATCCCCGCAGCAATCCCCGCAGCAATTCCCGCAGCAGCTCCCACAGCAGCTCCCGCAGCAGTTTCCGCCACAGTTCCCGCAGAACTCGCCACAGTATGGGTCGCAGTTCTCACCGCAGCCACCGCAGCCACCGCAGCAACCGCAGCAATTTGGGCCTGCTTACGGTGCTGTGCCGCCATACCCTCAACAGCCATCTCAGCGGCCACGTGGGAATCCATACGGGCGGGGAGGAACTGGGCGTTTCCAGCGGGGAGGCCGTGGCAACAATCGGTCGAATCGCTGATCGGCCTTGCTTTTTTTCTTTTCTTTTCCTATCAGCTGAATCGCTGATCAGTGTTTGCCTTTAGCCTTTTTCCTATCCAAATGCATATGTTTTCTACCGCATGTACATAGAACTGCAACCTAGGATAGTTCCAAAAATGCAAAAGTTGCCACCAATAATCGTGCCTTCTGCTGATTGTGACCTCTATGTGCCATGTAACATGATTCCAGGTCGTAAATGATTGCTGATGTCCACAGAGTAGCACAACCATATGGAGTACCTCATAACAACATGTCGTGGAGGTCTATAACATTGAATTCAATAGATCTCATGCTAGTCAACACTTGGTGTTGGTGTACTCGGCGTTTATGGAGTCCCCCAAATACTTGGGACTGACAACCATCTACGACTTAGAACCAATCTACAAAGAACCTTGTAGATCTTACTCACCGTTGTGAGTACTTCCTTCTCTGCGGGTAGTCCTTGCAATTCGTCTGACACTAGCTAGTATGTACGTACGCTGTGCGCCGACCCACCGTTTTGGTTTCGCCTATAATAACTATATAATCTCTATGTCAGGAAGCTCGCTGCTACCGACCAAAGTTCTCCCTCAATCTCGTCGCAGCTGTTGTGCATCGCTTCGCCGTTTTGTTGAACCCATCGAGACGTCGCTATCCCACACCTGATTGTCATGGAAGGTTACACGCAAGTTGGAGGCTTTAAATCACGTCGCGGAAGTCGGACTTTACTTGCTTAATCTTCCCTTGTTGTCGTATTGGCTGATGTGGTCTCCAATGTAGTGAAGCTGTGTTGTGCCCTACGATTGCTCAGGTCCGGATGTCGATTCCATTGCAGTAGCACAACCATGAACCAACAACGCAGCTGGGAAGACTCTATATAATCAGATAACCCTCTGCGAGTCTTTGTATTGAGCTCTACGTACTCAGGCATATCCCCAAGCATGGTGTTGCAGATGTCCGAGAGGCACCATCATCTGTTTAAGCCGAGACAGCGTCTGGAAAGCCAATCAGTACAGCAAGCAGAGTCGCGAAAAGATATGGCGCCGTCCCCATTGGATCTCTTTTATTATTGGACTGCATGTTATTCCGTAATCACTTAACTTAAGCCCTACCGATGTTGGAGAGGCACCACCATCTTTTCAGTCCGATCAACATCTTATGAGTGACATAGTATAGGGAAAGGAGTCGCCCATGATTCCGGCGCTCTCCCCATTTAGTCTTCTTCGTCATTAGACACGGTTTCATTTCAGAATCGCTTGCCCTGCGGATATCGGAAAGGCACCACAATCTCTTCAAGCCGAAACAACATCTGCAAAGTGACTTAGTGCAGCAAGAATGACCGTATATAGATACAGTGCCCTCCCCATTAGGTCTTCTTTAACATTGGACAGAGTGTTGTTGCACAGTCGCTCTCCTGCGGTCTGCAGCCCTAATTGATCGAGGCTGCTCTTCCAAGGTTTTAAGACTGCACCCTATGTTGCCACTACACAACGCGGAGCTCGCAAATATTCCTATCGACCTCCGCGTCGATTGTTTGAGGTAGGATATCGAGTCGCTTGCGTTCATTGACGATGACTCCGCCTTGGTCGTCTGACCCAGGTCTTATGCAACCCGAATGTACAAAAAGAGGAGCAGTACGGTATACGAGCTCTTCTATCAGACCTAGTGCGACCTCCGAGAGATGTGTCTTACCAGTATCGCCCTTCCATCGCCTTAGTCCTTGCTATCATCGTCAGGGCCTGGGGTGGCGTGCGGTGCGGTAGGCGATGAAGCATCCATGACCTTCTATTGGATCGGCCGGAAGTCGATGGTAGTGATTGCGCCAAGCGAGTCAAGCTTGGCTTTTCAAAGACCAACATGGGGGATATCTCTGCGAAGTCAGCCTTAGGGCTTCCGCACCTTGACCGCCGGAAGCCGCGACGTCTGGTTACATACTGGTGTCGATCCACACGAAAGCGTTCTTTTCTTGTTATGCGGATTCAACTCTGAAATGTGTATGCGGACGGGTATTCATGGTGTTTGAGCACTAGTAGGGAGCGAAAGAAGATCTATGATAATCGTCCAGTCTTTAACACTGCAATTCTCCATTGCGACCGCACATAAAATCCAGACATTAGCCTCCATACAAGCTTCTTCCTCGCTCTCTCATTTTCTTCCTTGCTGGCGTTGATCTTTCTCGCTGGCGCTAGCAAGCGCTTGCTGCCGCTGTTTGGGTACGCTTTTCTGTCCTGCAACGAAGGACCTGAGAAGACGAGCTCTAATAGTGGAGCATATTTACTACTCGCAGCCCTTTATCATCCGCAATGTAGGTCTATGCTCTGCTCAGTAACCAGTGGAGGTGACATTCTCTCTGCGAAATTGAGTCTCACGCTGTCGCGCATAAGACGCCTGACGATGTTACCTGCAATGAGAGACAGGAAGATAGAAGTTGGCTGAGTCACTGTTATATTACATAGACCTCGCTCAGATTTACCCCTTTTCGACTGGCAACCAGATCCAGTACAACGCTTCGAAGTCGGAGTGGATCTTACACAACTCCAACATAGACCTCGCTCAGATCTACCCTTTTTCGACTGGCAGCAGTGCCGCCCGGCCAGATCCAGTACACAACGCTTCGAAGTCGGAGTGGATCTTACACAACTCCAACATAGACCTCGCCCAGATCTGCCCCTTTTCAACTGGCAGCAGCCACCTAACGGGAATCACAACCAAGACCTTCCAGTCAAGGAAACAGCCACCTAACGGGAATCACAACCAAGACCTTCCGGTCAAGGAAACATCCATTACGCCTAGATCAACAATTGAGTCCTTGGAAAAGCGCATGGAGCTCTGTTTTGGTGCTGTCCCTGATATCTCGACCGACCTCACCACACGTCCTCTGAAACACAAGAGGTCCTATCTCGATGATGATCTTAACGACTACGCTATTTTGACAATGGTCGAACATATCAGTGGGTTCGGTCAAGTTCACATCTCAGGATCAATGGCTGAAGAGATGTCTCCAGAAAAGGCTTACAGACTGCTTTGGTAATTCATCCAACACTGGATCAAATCAGACTCTCAATGTTCCATCAACCTCTCCGCTTACCTCCCACACTCGACACACGGTACTAGAGACTGCGAAGCAAAGTGCCGTCCGGCCAGATCCAGTACACAACGCACTCACCTTGAGGGGACATTACGCAGCTCCATTGTCGTCGATATCGCTAGATCTTTGGCTGGGGCGGGTAGCTTGATATACTTTCGTTTGGTTTCGAGCATAGTCATACCCAACGACTGAACGATCGAGTCGAATTGGGCCTGCTTTCAGGGAAAGATTCCACAAGAAGAGAGGATACTAGGAATGAAGACGTTTCGCAGGTCGTTTCTGGCACATGTCAGGTTTCGCATTAGCAAGTCGTGATTATGATTTAGTAGTTAACATAGTCCCGCGCCACCTCCTTGACTTGGCTAGAATGTTCTGTGCGATCCCAAGCCTTGTTTTCTTACAAGTTGCTGGCAAGGTACACAAGCTCGGTTTGAATCATCGCTCTACCTAGTAATCTGCTAAGCTCCACTTTCGAGTAGACGCTGCAGGAGTTGATCAATTGCATTGTGATCTATAGCATGAACGTAGATTGCCTCTTCGGTGGGTACAACAACACAGTTCCGTTCGCGACACATATTAGATCCTACCGAAGTGAGATGAAGATGTCACTGTTGCTGCTGGTTGGGAAGGACGGGGCACAGGCATTTACCACTTTAGGGTTTTCACGGATACTGACAAAGACATGTTATCTGAAACGATTACAGTTATATACAACTTGTATTCTAGTCTAGTAGATGAAATGCAATGGTACATTCGAAGGGATAGCTCGCTGGCCCCATATCTGCAATGACATTAAAAACGGAGCGTCCAGTAGCCACAGCTCCTACATGCTGCAAAGAAGAGCAAGATCTTCATTCCATGTCTGCTTGTAAGATTCAATAAACTCGTGCAGGCAGCCAAAATAGGCCTTGTACATCTTTTCCCTCGTAGACTGCACAAACTCGTGATGCTTCGCCATGTCGCTGCTGAAAAGTGCACAAAGATCTCGATTAACCAATGGGCTTTGCCAATCTCGAAGCCCTATCAAAGCCTCACCAAGTGCTGAACATGCAGGAAAGCGGATACAAGGCTCAAATGGAACGCCCCATATCTCGTAATCGACCTTGTCTTGAGTCATGATGTTGATCGATGGTATCTCGCATCTAGAATGCAAATTAGCCAACTTATCAACGATTTCCTTTGCAACATCCGATGCTTCAGTCCAGCCACCGAGTACGATGAAATCAAACGGGAATATCCAATGCTCATCAAAGTCGTCAAGTTCGAGGTGATATTCCACCCGTATGAAATTATCCTTTCGTTGAAGGATCCGCAGTCCGATTGGTAAAGAAGGCTTGCGTTTTGAATTATTCTTGACAATAACAGCGTGCCACGGACATGATATCAGCTTCCAAACCTCGTCAGGGGTTTTCTGAGTCGCAACAACCATAGCGTACAACACAGGATCTTGCCGCAACATCTGCTGTATCAGGGTATAACACATGTTCTGAACCCTGATACGGTGAGGGCCACTGGGCTTGTCAGCTGTGGCTATGCTGTACTTGCTGCGCAAAGCTGCGGTGAAGCCCACAATCTCAACGTTGAGACAAGAAATAAGATCTCGCTCTGCTAAGAAGTCGTCAACAAAGCTGTGACTATAGTCTGTGTACTTTGTGTCAAGATCCTTATGTGAACGGCCTGTGTACTGCTCCATCAAAGACCAAAAGGAAATATGAAAGTAATTTCGAATATTGGGTTGACTGACATAGGCTTTCTCGTAAGGACCATCGTCTTCAGCAGCCGGATTCTCTGGAAGTGCCTTTCGATTGTAAATGCCCTTGGCGGGTTCGTCGACCGTAGCTTCCTCGATCGGCTTTCTTGTTGCTTGTCTTGTGGACCTGCCGGTCTGAGGTTGAACTTGGATTGAGGGCTCTGTCACTTCCTCCTCGTTCATGCCAGCATGAGCTTCATCCTCAGCGATGTCTTGGCTGGAAGTTTGTTGCTCTTCTTCCGAGTCCTTGTCAACGGACTCGTTGTCGACCAAGTCAATGAGTCGATTGGCTGATGCGTCTTGCGCTTGACGGACAGTCTCTTCTCGTTCTCGCTGCCATTTGGTTTCACATAGTTCTAAGGACCCCAAAGCTCCCCCTTCGTCCCTACCAAGAGACCCAGGTATGCTGTTGTCGGCAGTGATATTGGGATTTTCGCCGATGTCCTCGGAGACCTCCTCATCAATATCCCCATCAAAAGCCGTGGTACCGTTCTCATCGACGTCCCCGTTGGAATCTTCGACAAAGTCTTCGGCATTGGTCGTTACTTGGTTTTCCTGAATCAAAGCTTTCTCCTGGCTCGATTTCGATTGTGACATGCGATTGCCAGTTCTTCTCTTCTTAGAGACCGCGCTTTCTTTGTAGGAAAAGTTTGCTGCTTGGGGCCTCTTTTCTCGGGACTTTGCAGCGTCAGCAGCGTCAGCTACCTTTGCAGCAGATAATTGCTTCAACCCAACCTCCAGATCTTTGATAGTAACGCCAGCCCAGCGAACTTTGCTTACAGCACTCTGAATGCGAGCGTCAATAATGGGAGGTAAAATCCCAGGTTTACCCTCTGTCCCCCAGGCTTCTTCAAAAGTGGTACACTGCTTGGAAAATCGACTAAACATCTTAGCAAACAAGACACCAATGCGTCCTGGATGATATGCGTTGGGAATAGCATCCTTGAAATCTCGCCGCCAACGCTGCTCGAGAGCTTTAATAGCACTGGCTCGAGAACCGGTCTCCCCGCGAGCTTTGACCACTTTAGAGTAGAAGTCGTCACCCATCTCATGCCACAGTGTCTCCTTCTTTTGCTGTCCGATGTCATAGAAGCTGTACAGCTCGTTCTTCTCATACCACTCATATGCTGCCACTAAAAGTTCGGAGTACTGCTCCTGCCGCATAAGAACATGGCCAAGGATAGTCTGAACTTGCTCTAATTGACGTGCGCCATCTAGTCCTTGCATCACCTTCTGAATGCAATCTTCCAGGGGCTCGTTTGTAGTCCTAATTCGGTCCCACCACTGTAGGATGTCAACATTGTCTACTAGTAACATTACTGCTCCAGTATCACCAAGAGAATCCATTGTTTGACAGAGAGTAATGCAGGAACAGCTGAGGAATGGTGTGAAAGAACGAGATAGCAAGGAAAAGTAGTTGGAGAACACCGGGACCTTTTGGCTCCGGTGAGAAATTGAAGTGAAGGACAAAAGTGCTGTAAGAACGAGACTGCGAGAAAAGATCACAAGAATGAGACTATTGTGAGGACCTCCATGCATAGATGACGAGAAACATTCTGAAGTCCGAAGCGGCTGTAAAGTTGGCCTATACCTTTTCTTGGAATAGCCGAGGCGTTGCGGTTCCACACAAACTTAACCGTACTTCAGCGCGTCTCTTGCCAGCATTAGAAGCATGCATCACTGGTCAATTAATACCGCGCACGGAGAACAAGAGCAGCTCGGTTGGTACTGCGCTTGCGAAGGCATATGGTAGGGGAAATAGTATTCCACGCATATATGGGAACTAAATTACTGATGATTCTGGTATGTCACCTACACCTTCAATGTACGTGGACATATGTTCCGACATAGAGCGCTATACGAAAACCGTTTGTTCAGCGGAAGACTACCATTGGGCTGCACTTATAGATCAAAGATGGGCACCTTCAAAGTCTTGGCCAAGTGAACTGACATTACAAGGCTTCCGTCGCTATCTGGATTGGAGGAATGTCATAGTCAATAAGACTGCCAGGCGTTGCACCAACCGCCGTAAGATACTTTCGAGTTTCAACCACCAGCTTCTCACGCGTGTAAGGCAGGAGCGACACGCTGGAAGAATCCACACACCCTTTCAGGCTGCGATTGCAGAGGTTGGTTATTCTATCCGTCCAAAGACACGTTTGGCAGAGCACAAACAGCATCGAAGTTCCAATTACATTATGAATGTCGTCGACGCTATGCTACGCTATCGATACGGCGGAGCTTTCACTCTCAAGCAGGGAATCTTGTTTTCTTGTTGGCATTTGGCACAACCCTGGCTTAGTGAAATTGCTTTTACACAGCTGGCGCAGGGCTATGTGCAAAATGCTGGCGGTTTCAGTCATTACACTGCCGGCTTTTCAAACGGCAGTGCTTGGTCAAAGACTCCGATGAAACAATGGGCTGCTTACCAGCAAGACGCACTTCAAGACGGTAGCTTGTTGAAGCGAATGGGTGCCATACAGCAGGCACTAGATGCAGAGCTTGCCTCTTTCGATGAGCCAGCCAGTATACCGCGAGCAGAGGCAACACCCTCGACCAGCAACGTCTCTGAAGAGTACCGAGCTCTTTCTGATAGACGACGTGTGGTATTGGCTCAATACATGAAAGCGTTGATAAGAAGACGACAGGCGGAGCTCGATGAACTCAAAGCTCGAATTGATGACGTTAGCATGCGCGATTGACCTCTTCAAGGTTTGCTAGCTAGCTACTGCTATAGATACAATAAGAACGATGTATAATGTACCAAAGTCCATCCAAATCCTAGACTTCCAGTGAACCCGTAAATACCAGTGTCTGCCAATCCGTAGTCTCGGCAAACCCTCAGTCGAGACTGCCAGTGTCCGTCGTAGCCACAGTAACCCCTCCAACTTCGGACCAGCTCTCCTTCTATGTAAACCTGTATAATCCACCGTGGAATATCGATTCTCGGCAAGCTGGCTCATGGTGGTGGTGGCTGGCTGCGCGAGACGTGCGCATCGCGGAGAGTCGAAGCTGGGAGCTTGAGCGCTGCGACTGGCAAAGGAGTGTCTGGTTTGGGAGCAGACTGCGCTCAGAAGGTACTGTCAAAGATGTGTTAGCATCAATCCCATCGAGTCTCTGTGTAGAGGATTGTGTGAGGTTGGAGTGCACTGCCATCACACAATTCAGCTGATAGTCTCAGACTTTAACATGTCTCTAGATCAACGGTGGAGAACTGCAGGATCCACAGAGGCAAGCATCTTCATCAGCTCGCCATGAATCCAGCCGCGATCAACGTCGACGATGGCCTTAAGCGGAGACCGAGTAGCCTCGCATTCTTTATCAATGATAGTGTCAGCGAGATATGGAATTCGATGCTGGAGAGAGGTAAGAAAGGCCTCTTCTACTTCGTTCCTAGGTTTCATCCTGAAGAGGCCCGCTCCAGTGGGCACACTCGTATAGCAGAGATTCTCCAGCCACAGACCGTCAGCGAGAATGCGCAAAACACCCTCGCAATATTGCAGGGAGGTTTCGTCGTTTTTCTTCGCTTTCACACCAGTGAGTTCCATGCCAGTCAAGGCAAGTACTTGACACAGAAAGCTGGCACCTCCGATCTTCAAAGGGTTGCGACCCGAATGTAGCCTGAGACAGATGGTTAGCCATATCGACAGAACGACTCCGCAAGTGTAATCGCCAGGTGTACCGACGGAGAATTCGTTGATGATGTTGGTATTCCGCAGGTGTTGCAAAGCAAAGACTAATTAGGGAACATTGAGTAAGAGGGGTATTAATAGCTGGCCCAGTTCAGTGACCCTAGCTCATATCTTAAGATCAGTTTCAAAAGGTCATCTCACTACCTCAACCTGGCACTGGAACTTTTTAAGCATCTTTCAGCCAAGTTATAGAATTATGGGAAGTTCAATTCAAGGCGTCTTGAGCTTACCTATTCAGTTGATTTGTTCAAAAAAGTATCAAATAGCTTTGTTCAATTCACTAATAGAACCCGTTCATTAAGATCTTGGTTCTCCGCATTGCGGCACTAAGGTATTTTCAATGAAATCATCAGTTTCCAAAGCTTGTATTCCTACCACTAGAGTCTGTGACGGCAAGTTCTTTTCCTGGATCACAGATCAATCGAGTACTGATCTCCTTAATTATCCTCACTAGACCACGGACTATCTTGATGTGCGGAGGCAGCTAGTCCTCTGAGCCGAGGCCATGCTCTTCCACACTGTCAATGACCGTAAATATAAGAGACTCTCTCGCTCTGCCCGTGCTCCTTATACCCACGCTTGTTTTCCCTCCCTAAGCTTCTCTAAATTCAAACTAGCAGACTGCACTCAAGAGCGATCAACATGTGTTTCTTCGTACTAGCATCTCTTGCCTCTTTCATGATAACTGCCTTGGCCTCACCTGCACCTACGCCAATTGTTCTCGACAAGCGTGCCGCCACCACTACCTATACCATTGAAGCGTAAGGAGTCCTCCCCGTAGCATAAGCAAGTTTTATTCTTATGACTGTCTTCACAGAGGCTTCACAGGCATTCCAACAAGCGCAGCAAACCCAGCCGGTTGTGTCAATGTTGATTTCGGCCCCGGCGACACCCGCAACGATCTTATCGATGGCGAGTGTAAGAACCTAACCCTCATCTTCGCTCGCGGAACTTCCGAAATGGGAAACATTGGCAGCATTGTTGGACCGCCCTTTGTCGATGCTTTGACGAGTAAGCTTGGTGTTGCCCAGGTTGCAGTGCAGGGGGTAAATAACTACCCTGCCGACGTTGCGGGATTCAATGAGGGTGGTAGTCCTACTGGCAGTATGAACATGGCGATGGTATAGACATCCTCAGGCAAGTGGCGCGGTGATGTGCTGATGGTCCCCCCAGTTGATTGCTCAAGCTATGAGCCAATGTCCAAAAACCAAGCTCTGCGTTTCCGGATACAGGTTCGTTGTCGTCACGTCCAAATCCTGAATGTGACAAATGTTGATCTACTGTAACACAACAGTCAAGGTGCTCAGGTTGCACACAATGCGGCAGACATGATTACGGCAGCTCAAACTCACTTCATCAATTCCGGTATGTAAAGTCCCTGAGCTCTTATCTTCGCGTCGCGGTTCTCAAACTGACAGATACGCCATTGCTAGTCGTGCTATACGGCGATCCAGACCTTGGAGAAGCCTTTGGAAAAGTTGATCCGAATAGAGTCTCGACTGATTGCCATATTGGAGACGACATTTGCCTTCATGGCAACTTGGTATTACCGCCCCATCTTGACTATTGTCTCGATGTCGATCAGGAAGCTGCCTTTGTAATCATGCAATCTGGACTTCAGCCAGCTTGATTTTCACTTAATGATAGTTCTTTGAATGAACGCATGTGAAGAAGTATCTATGTAATATATGTGTGAATGTACGGAGGCATTTTTGTCCCCAGCCTCGGTTCCTTACATAAAACTACAGTAGGGGCAAAAACTCTGGGCCGTTCATGATGCTCAGAAAACCACTTTTTTTTTGAATGCTCAAGATTTTAAAAATCACAAATATCATAACTACTTTACAATCACAGTTTAGTTTTATAATCT
>JAABUP010003794.1_pt1 | contig 26149 bp, 36 predicted proteins | sample 5559201 | NCBI WGS metagenome assembly JAABUP01 (sample SAMN10711887, study PRJNA513373) | rock metagenome | isolation source: Antarctica rocks | place: Antarctica | reverse complement strand
ACCACTATCGCCACCCCCTCCACCACCATCGTCCCCCCCACCATCACCTCCTCCGCCCCCCGGTCAGATCTTGGTGTCTGCTGTCAACATCACTACCCCCTACTCCACACTGGCTGCAGTCACTGACACAACTCCACCTGTCATTACTATTCTCGGGGCCAACCCATATACCGTGACACAGGTAGTGCCCTCATCTGTCATGCGCTCCAATACTGCTCTACAGGGTAATGGTCCTTGCCATGTGTGGTCCTTAAGCTTTCCAAAGCAGTATGGCACTCACCTATGAAGCAGCAGCTGATCACATGAAAGTGTCTGGATGCCAGGCTGCAGCCAGTCTGTCTGAAGCCAGTCAATCTGTACCTGCAGCTAATGTGCACTGACAGCACATGTCTTGATTTATGGCCCAAGGTGCAGTTTCGTCAAATTACGGTCTGTGTTGCAGGGCCAGGCTTACAGTGACCTTGGTGCAACAGCGTACGATGCTGTTGATGGAGCCATCACAGACATTGTGACCACCGGAGTCAGTGCCATCAATACCATGGTGGTAAGGTACTGCAGATGAGGCAGCAGGCTCACAGCAGCCCACCCCACTGATGCAGAACAGGTTTTCAGGGCAAGAGATCAACGAGAATGGCTTGAATGGAGTGCACAAGTCGGCATTTGAGCCTGTGACCAGCTCTCAGAACAAGCGACGTAAGCTGGCAGCTCATCCCAGCTCTGAGAGCGACAACAACTCTCAACCACATGCGAGCGAAGCTGCAGGCTACCGGGAGGACCAGCAACAGTAGCTGGGTTCAAACCCCAAAACCTTATATAACAACAGTAGCTGGGAAAGAAAGGAGCAATGTCTATGCCTTTCAGCAATTGTGATGGGAGCCTTCTGAGCAAGGGAGATTGAAACTGGAACTGAACACTGGGAATGGTTTTGCACCTTGTTGTGTACCTTGAACCTCATATCTGGGCATTGAAAGGCCTTCTGGAATGACACCTGGTGCAGTGCTCTGCTGTATTGTTGCTTCAAGCCCTCTGTCATTTGTCGTCCCCCTGGACTTGTCTGAAACTGTAGCGCATCTGGCAGACGTGCACATGGTGTGATGCCCCTCTGTGCATCATATGGTCATGTGCATCATAGGGCCTTCAGAACTACTTTTGCGCAGGGAATATGACCCTTTTTTCATGTCAAGCTTTTGTGTTGTCTCATGACAGTGAGGCAGGTATTGTATCAAGTGTCAGTTGTAACCGTGCTCAGGATTGCTAGGGTTCTTTCTTCTATTTTTTGGGTTTTTCTTTTCTATTTTGAGTGAATTTGATGTATACCATACTGGTAGACTGTCCTGCGTCTTGCGGTTGTTACTGTGTCCGTGTGCTGTCTGGGCGGGCAGAGAGCAAATTGCAGCTGTTTTATGCATTCAACTTTCGAAAGGCAGGGGGATTTGGACAGCACCACCAACTTGTTAATCTGAAGGTTGCTGCATGCATGGATCAGAGACATGTCAACAAACATTTTCACTCCATCATTGCATGGACTTGCCAGTTAAGTTTCTTTTCTCATCTCAAATGATTGTGTGGCAGCAAGGACTCATGGTGACCTGCCCTGCTAACTTAGCTGTCACATCCACCCCACGTTTTTGATGACTAGCATTGGCAGGTCGTGTGTCAGTTACATGACGGGGATGACACAAGTGTGGTGCATTGGGATGCAATGCCATATAATATAAGTATCGACTTGATAATGGATTGAACCACACCACATGTTGACCCAAGGTGATGCCTGAGGCTCGTAAATGTGTAAATGTACGCGTTGATTGTTGCACACTTGTTTTACATGCAATACCGGATGACGAACACAGGCTGGACCGATTACTGGTGATCCTTGCAGCTGAAGCAAGCGCATCATGACCATTGAACCTTGGTCTACACGAGAGACAAGCACTGTTAGGCTTGTCTCTCGTGTAGACCAGCATTGTTAGGGCGAATAATACTTCTTTTTAAAATCAAGCCTGATACGAATCTGTGTGAATATAGCTGCTTCCTGAATCTAGTCTTGCCGGACTTCAGGGGCACAGTGTGCCAGCACCTCAGGGTGCAACTTCTTGACTCAAGTGAACGACTCTTCAAGCTGCACAAGCAGTCAGCAGTGTACCAAAACAACACAGCAGCAGAAACACACATTGGAACTGGTGCTCCGCTCACAGTTGCAATGAGACATGGCTTGAATGCTCAAACGTATACTCTCAGAACTGAAGGAAAAGCTCCTGAACTTCAGTGTCATCATATCTAGTAGATGAAATGTCATGCTCACAAGTAAGATAAAAGACAACACAACGCAGCAGGAACACAGCACACCTATACAAAGTACTGATTGGGGCACAACCTGCTTAATGTTGGCTTTGATACATGTGGGCTTCAAAATGCCCACGGTCATGCCAAACACCAGTTCCATCATCGGAGCCAACAGAAGAGTTTGCTCTAGACTGCATGGCAATTGGTGGTTCATCCAAGGCTGCACGGACAGTCTGTTTAATAGTATCAGCTCTGGCCTTTGCGTCAACATGTTGGATGTATTGACTGTTCCAATCCTGGTTTTGCATCTGTGCAGGTAGGTTCTGTACAAACCAGGGGTGCTTCTGTATGTCAAGAATGGTGATGCGAACTTCAGGTGACGGGTGGAATATTCTTCTCAGAAGGTCCTTACACAGTGGCGTCAGCTGAGTGTGAGCTGGGAGCCTGAACAACACAGCACAAGCTTACTTTTTCTAGAAGTTGAAGTACCCAGTTGCTTTGCTGCATACAACCAGGCCACAGATGCAGCGCTGGTGTGTGAAGTTCACACTGCAGCACATGCATGTGAGAACAGTATACTGACAAGCCATATTCATTTCTGGTATGTAGAGAACGCAAGTGCAGATGCAGGAATCACACTCACAGATGCTGATGTCATGATGCTGCAGACTGTTACACCCAAGGACTGCTTGCCATCTTCATCAGCTCAGAAGTCATCATGCTGTCAGCTGCAGTGTGTGTGTTGGTATCTTCGCTTCTTGTGCCACTTTGCAGCATGCATGCAAAGAGCAATTACATCCCATACAATGAGAGAGCAGCTTACCCAATGTCAGCATGCATGCAAAAAGCAATTACACCCCATACAAAGAGAGGCCAGCTTACACAATGTCAGCATGCTGCAGCCTCTCAATGAACAGCTTCTGATACTCGCGTGAGTGCAGGGGAGGGTCCCCTTGACGCCGGTCAAAAGGATATTGACAAAAGAGCATGGCAAAGAGCACCACGCCGGTGGACCACACGTCAGCTGGCTTGCCGTCATACCTCCTCTTCACATTTTTCAAGATCTCTGGAGCTGCATGCATGCCACAACATGTCCTGAGAGCATGTTTGTTGGCACATGCAGAGCATGCATTGTCTAACAATGCATCAATCGCGCCGTCAAGGAAACGGTGAAACATATGGCTTCATGACACTGCAAGCTGTAGACAATAAGAAGGCCGCAGTATGCATGCTGTGCACTTGCTGCATGCGAGAGTAGCACAAGAGGTGGTGCCACATTCCAGACTGTAAGTTATAAAATGAAATGAAATGAACATACCAGTATAGCCTGGAGTCCCCACTGCTGTAACAGGCAAGCTGTGATTCTGATTGATGGAGTAGCCAAAATCACACATCTTCAGAAAAGGTCGGCCCTCACAATATACTAGCAGAATGTTCTCTAGCTTGATGTCCCGATTTATCACTCCCATCCTATGCGACAAACAACAGAACTATGTACCTGGACGCTTGCCGTGCCCGCTTGATCTGTTCATGTGCGGCGATTTGTGGCATTCAATGTGTGCATATCTTGTCATTGTTGTGTGTGACTGCATTGCATTGTTGCAGGACACTTGCAAGGTGAGCACACCAGTTGTACCTGTGAGTGTAATCCACTGCCAGTATCAGCTGTTGGTACAGCCACCTGGCCTCGTCTTCCAACAGACCTTGCTTTGAGTTGACCAGCCTGATTGCCCATGAGTGACATCAGTGAACTATATCAAGCCACAAACGAGACTGAACTTGCAAGCTGAGGAAAGAACTTGCCTCAGCAAATCCTGCCCTTCAGCATACTCCATAGCGATGGCCAGGTACTTCGCTGTCAGAAAGCATATTTTGAACTCAACGATGTGCGGATGCATAAGCATGCTGTGGTTGATGATTTCACGCTCCACATTTTTATCGATAGTGTTCTTGTCGCGAGCAATAAACTTGATGGCGGTGTGTGATCCGCTGTCTCTGTCTAAGCAACACCAGACAAATCCATATGCGCCAGCGCTCAGTCTCCGCACCAATTGAATCTGCTCGCGCCATTCTGATCCTACCAACGGGTCCGTATCGTCTGCGTCAGCGGGTAGTCCAACGTCCGCGGGATATCCGGGAGGATCCCACCTGCATAGCTGCCGTCGAGGAGAGCCTTGCAGAGCCAAAGGTTGTTGTGCTACATTGGCAGACCACATATACTTTCCGGCTTAACGCTGCAGGCCAAGCACGCTTGCATATTTGCAGCTCCACTTACGTGTTGTTTACAGCATGTACGATGTTCATCATAGTGCAGATCCTTCTTCTCTTCTTCGTGCAAATGTTGGTTTTGCAATGATCGCCTAGCCAAAGCATCTGTACGCAAGTTCTCTCGCTCTGTTTTAGAATCTGCATCTTGACAATTCATCAGCAGCCATGCAATGTGCAACGTTGTCAACAGCGAGCTCGAGGCACCTTCACAAGGTCACATGGCAACACTCCTGGCGTGCATGATGTTGACTTATGCCAAGCTGCGTTCATGATTGGTACTCCAAGTTAGGGATGATTGATGAGACATTGCAAGGGCGGTGGTACAGCAGAAATCTGTGTACTAAATTAGTATTAAATACGAAAACTCACACAAAACTATAAGCCAATGAATTACTGGGTTGCATCTGTCATAAGTTTAATGAAGCACACTTCCCTCACGCAACATAACCAATGTTGTTGACCATCAGTGTGTGCAGTTTGCATGCAGTGGCAATTGAATGTAATAATGACAAAAGCTTGGTGCTAGCACTGTTGCCTTGCTTCACTAATAGTATGTATAGGCACTCTCAATTTAAAGTCTTCCAGGTTTTGTACGTTATCACAGTTACGGAAAAAGCATACTACAATGTCACAATATGACATGTCATGGAACAAGTAACACATCGTAGCATTTCTGGCCATGAAAGCAATGTCAAACCTCTGGGGTTTTTGGACAAAATTATTGTACTTGTGCTCCCAAACATCTGCATTGCCTGCACAGCACCCTGCTGCGTGGCCTGAATTTACAGGCAAATGCCATAACTTGGGTCAGCACTTCTTGCCATACTAGTGAAAGCTATTGTACATTTGGATCGAGTGTTTGTGTTGAGATTGAATGCTACTGTATGCTTTCCAGCTGAGCACTTTGCTGAAGAGCTTTGTTGAACCAGTCCTCATCATGCTGTGGTGGTGACGGTTGTTCTGCCTCAGTCTTGTGACGTAGTTTCTGCTTGTGGGGCTTTTTGGCCCTCGACGGACTCTGAGCCTGATCTGCTTGTTGCTCTTCGTCTACTGTCTCCTGCTTGGTTAGGTCTGATAAATGGGCACTCTGCTGGAGTGCAGCACTGAACCAGTCATCCTGCCGGGAGGATTGCGTCTCTGACTGTTTGTCTACGCTCTTGCTGGGCTGGGTAATTGTGCTCTGGGGCGTCACCGGAATATGGTCTTGCCGTACCCATTGCTCCTGCTCGTTCACACCCCACTTGTGCTGGTTGTGCAACCGAGGTGAGTCCGGCGTCTCGTGCTTTCCAAACACCTTTATCGCCTTCTTCCAGGCCACCATTATATCTCAAGGCACGCTTTCTCTCTTCGATCAAGCACTGCAAAGCTTCGTCTTAGCCGAGTTGCGTTGGTCGACCAGTGATCAGAGGCTATGCGGCTGCACGTTCAAGTATGTGGCGTGCTAATGGCGTGCCAAGTATGTGGCGTGCTAATGACGACGCGTTTCGGACAACACGGGTCTGCAATGTGAGCGATGAGTGTAGGACTGTATCCTTACATCATGCACAACTCGTCTTTGCATACTGCATGACTCCTTCATGACACGGAGCGTCTTCTAGAAGATATTTATGATAGCTCTATGCGAAGCTTGCGTGTTAGGAAAAGTGTGCAGCAGCTGCCACTGAGATGCTTCCGAGGACGCTAACTTTGGTCGCCAACTGACTGCCTTCCAACCGACTTCAGTAACGGATGCTTGTTCCTGTTCACACAAGCTGTCTGAAACTAACAAGACAATTTGCTTAAGAAATGATCGTGATTCAGAATCGAGACGTTTGCACAATTCAGATTGATTGGCAAGCCAAATCTTGCAACCCAGCCTGTCTACGCACATGTAGTACCCATCACTGTCTGCATCGTTCGCAGCAAAACAATTTGCCACTTCTGACATTGAGTGAAGATGTGAGGAAGACCAAGAATGACGTGAGCTACAGAAACAAGTTTCAAGCCTCTGAAGCTGCACACCTGAACAGTGTCTAGCATGAAATGTGGAAAGCCTGGCAGAATGATACTAACCAGATCAAGAGTAGCATAAATCACTAAAACGGAACACAATACAAAGCCAAGGCTGAATGAGCGACAGCAGCATTAGCTAGGCAGAGGGCAGTGCTAAGCAAAGATCAAGCGGCATCAACAGTGTATGGGCATCTCTATTTTGAGCTCATCTCTGCAGTAGACAAAGTATCTATGTGCATGTTCTTGCGAGCCTGCACACACTTTGCCATGACAGACGAGCTCCGTGTGATGGAGTCGGTCTGGTAAAAGTTCTCTATACTGCTCTTGAAGGGCTCCTTGCTGGCTTGCTCAGATTTCATGACCCTCTCAGCAAACGCCTGCAAGTGTTTCAAAAAAATGATACCAAACAACTGCTTGACAAAAAGGAAACAGTGGTACCATTGAAACAATAAACAATCTGCAACGTTTTGGTGACATAAGCATGACAGGGCCAAGCTTTGCTGAGCTTCCAGAGCCCTCATGCAAACAGAACCAGCATTTGTTGCAGTGCCAAAGCATGCAGGACAGGTTGCACACACTGTTCAGGTCATTGCAGCAGGCCAATGCAAGCAGCACATGCAGCAGCGTATCTCAATTAGCCTGTGTAGCATTGCACTGACATACTCAAAACTTGCAACGCACAATGCAGACACCCTTGTTGTGTCAAATATAGCGTAACTCGACATCTGCAAACATGAAGAAGGGGAAACACGCTGCACCTTGAAGTACTCTCCATTGAGCCACATGGGAGACTCCACAATGTCATTCTTGGCCAGGTGAGGCGCCACATCAGCCATGCGCTGCCGCAGCTCATTGATGGTGTCGTACGGTAACTGATTGCCCACGTACTGCACATACAAAGGTCACGTGAGTGTTGTTGAATGCCAAAGAGCTGCCAGTGACAGATTTGGACACCATTGTTGTCATCACCACTGAGAGCCACAAAACAGACGACTGTTGTATTGATTTCACCCCCTGTTGACCAGCCCAGTATACACTTGGCTTCTCATTAAATTGACGCCAGAAGGTGTAGTTTTCTCTTCTTTCCTCTTTTGAAGTTCACCAAGCTGGTTGCAGCATGGCATTCACAGCAACTGTCATCAAGCCAAGAAGCAGGTGTGAGGTGCACGAGAGCTACAGTGGACATCACAGCACCTCACTGAGCGCTCGAACGATCTTCCAGTCCTCTCGCGCGTCACCAGGCATGGGCACAGCCTCCTTGGTTCTCTGGGGGCGCCCCTCTGTGTTCACGTAAGTCACTGCCTTCTCTGTGTAGGCAGGTGCTGGCAGAACCACATTCGCCCTCAGCGCCCCCCTGTCACCATGGTGACCCTGCACACACACACACACACACACGTGCTCACCCAGTCTGTCCATGTCCTGAAGGAAGCATTTGAGGCAGGCAGTGCTTGCAGGGGTCTGGGATAGGTACGGCTCAGTGCTTAGTTCAAGCAGTGGACAATTTTGCCTGGTAGTAGACAACTGTGCTGAGCAGTAGACAACTATGCCCAGCAGTAGACAACTGTGCCACAGCAGTAGACAACTGCAGCCCTGCCATGCACCTGATAGCAAGCACAGCTACGCACGTACGTGAGAACACAGAAGCAAAGACCCAAGACAAGAAACCATGAGCAACGCTGTGTGACCTTTTGAGCATATAACTTGGGATGTATCGCGACAAATCTCATTGCTCAGCACTGGCTAATGAGCATATAGGTTGGGATGTGTTGCGACGTTTCCCATTGCTCAGCAATGCCTGCTCAGCAGTGGCACAAGTGTAGACAGAAGTGTGCTGAACCACACTTAACATTTCTACACACCTGGAAGACAACAAAGGCATCCTGAGGAATGTCTTCCTCCTGGTAGTCATCGCTGCCCAGCAGGTAGACAAACTTGGCAGGGGGAGCTGAGCTGGCTCTGGCAGAAGGCAGGAAACCCACATCCAGTGCTGCTACTCTAGAGGCAGTGTCATGGAAGACATTGTAGCCATTCCAGCCTTCTCGCACAACATCGGCCTCCTCAACTAGCTGGTGGACCTGCAAAGATACGCAGCATGCATCAGCCTCCTCAACTAGCTGGTGCACCTGCAAAGTTATACACATGCTTTGAGCAAAGCATGGCACAGGAGCCTGTTCAGGACAATCCTCTGCAGCTTAATGTCAGCAAAGCGAGTACTGCTGCAACGTTGAAACGGTGTAAGTCTGAATCAGTAAGCCAAGGGGGGGATCCACAGAACAATTACAGAGTACAGGGGTGGGGCAGCATTCAGCAGTTTGGCTCACTGCAGGCCTCATGCGCAGATGGACTGTACAGGAAAGACTGTACAGGTGTCCAAACAAAACATTGATCCTGCCCAAGCACATACACGTTTGTGAAAACAGTCATTCACGGTATCCTGAGAAACCAGGACAAAAGCAGATGGCACAGGTTTGTCCTGCTGCGTACTGACCTGCTGCAGGAAGGTATCTACAGGAGAAACTATTACCCTTATACCTTCATGAACATAGTAATTCAAGGTATCCTGAGAGTCTAGGACAGATCCAGATGGCACAGGCTTGTGCAGCTGTGTACTGACCTGCTGCTCCTGGGCAGCCCAATATGATACTTGTCTTCTCAAAAATCGTAACCATTTGTTTACTTTTCTTTTTGTGTACTGACCTGCTGCAGGATGGTATCCCTGTCAGCCCTCTGCAAGATACCAGGGCCCACAAGCACCACAGGGTACTTGGCCTCCTTGAAGCTCTGCATGAACTTCTCATCCTTCAGAGCCTCGCCCAGGTCAGCAGCACCCTCACCCAGGTAGTTGTAGGGGTAAGTCAGGTCCACGTTCTCCCCGATGACACTCACTTTGCAGCCTTCTAGGGTCGTCTTGCGTATCCTGCACAATCAATCAATCAATTTACAGTTTGTGTCTTTAGGACTCATCAGAGGAGTCAACAGACAATGCCTATGAAATTTCTGAGAATGCTGAGTTTGAATGAGACAAGTCATTCAATGCTGTTCTGGGACGCAAAGAAACTCAGGTTCTAGAAGATCTGTAGGCAAAACACTACATCTACATGCATTTAATCGCACAGCCCAAGGATGAAGCGTTGCATGGTGAACAGGACAGCTGTGACCTCACTGAGACCCTCAGGTAATGACATATAAATTTCAGTAGGCAAACATCTCCCCAGTGCAAAATCACATTGTCATTGTCTCCAGGCACTTCAGAGTTTGGAAATACACTTTAGAATGAATGTTCTGAAATAAAACAGATGCTTTGGGTTTGGGCATTATATCACACTGTGCACATATGTTTTGTGCTGATAGCGCACGTCAGATGGCTGCCTGACATCCTAACAAGTGGTAAAAGCTTGGAATTGAAACAACTGCTTGACCCCAGAACCCTGAACAAACCCCGGCCTATGACTGGTTACAACATAGCATGTTGCAGGAGAAGGCACAAAGCAGATCCATGCATACATCTTGCATGTTGAATCAAACCAATCGCTGCATTCAGCATTACGCAGCCAAAGCTCGCTGCAAATGAGCATCCAGGCAGCTTACCTAGCGTTGAAGACAGGGGCCTCAATTCTGGGATTGCTGCCAATCAACAGAATGGCATCAGCCTTCTCTACACCCAGGAGGGTGGTGTTCATGATGTAGTTGCTGCGCACATCTGCGTCCAGGTCAGGGAACCCACCCTCACTGAATAGGTTGCCGCTGCCCATCCTATTCATCAAGTCCTGTAGACAACAAATGCAGCAGCATTAAATTGACGCCGAAAGGCGTAGTCTTTTCTTTTCTTTTCTTTTCTTTTCTTTTCTTTTCTCTTCTCTTCTCTTCTCTTCTCTTCTCCTTTCCTTTCCTTTCCTTTCCTTTCCTTTCTTTTCTTTTCTTTTCTTTTCTACTCTTTTCTTTTCTACATGCAGCAGCGTCATAAGCTCCAAGGTGCCAGTTAGGCAGAGGTTGCTATCCTTGGCAAGCAGCATGGTATGCCCACCAAGCAAACAAACGTTTGGGCATCTGTATGCAATGTGCATGGGCTCCCAGCTGTGTATAGCAGCAAACTGCACTCAACCTGACAGCCGTAAAGCTGGCATGAAAATGGTGCTGTGTCTACAGAGGACTCCACAGCTCTTTGACCACACTGTGCACTGCAATTGCGCCAGATACATCATCTACATACCCCTGAGAGGCAAATATAGGTGGAATATCACATATTGAGGAAAACTGACCTTAAGAGCAACCATTGCCTCGGCATCTGCAAGCTTGCCAGCAATGGCCTTCATCTCATTGCCCTTCACTCCCTTCAAGCCCTCAGCAACTGCCTTGAGGGCATCAGGCCAAAGGACTGATCTGTAGCCCTCTGATGACTTGACCAGGGGAATGTTGAGCCTCTGCCGCTTGAGGCCATCATATGAGAAGCGGCCCTTGTCACTCAGCCACTCCTCGTTGATTGACTCATTCAATCTGGGTGTGATGCGCATGACCTACAACCAGACCACAGCTCTGTTATGTCACAGGAGTAGCAGCATGACCTACAACCAGACCACAGCTCTGTTATGTCACAGGAGTAGCAGCATGACCTACAACCAGACCACAGCTCTGTTATGTCACAGGAGTAGCAGCACTGTGTCTTGAGTGCAAACCTGAGCCTGAGGCAACTGCTTCTTTGTTGTGGTGTTGTGTGTGTGTGTCACTATACTCATGCCAGCAATGCTGCTGAGGCCCTTCATACAAAAGCTCTGTTGCCGCAGTACTGTGCAGTACAACAGAGCAGCCCTTGAGATGACTGCTGCTGTTCAACACTAGAAGTGCTACAGATACTGGAGGTGCTAGACAGAAATTGAATGCCAAATAATGCCTTTTGGAAAATCAAATGCACCAGAAGTATCACTGCCACATGTTCTTGAAAGTGTGGTAAGACCTCCTGAGAAGCTGCCATGATAGCAGCAGCGATACTTGTAATGAGAACAGCCCTCTGTGTGGCAATCACATACCAGGCAGCCCCTTTCAATGACAGGACTGTCAAGTGCATCAAAAGCAGCGTTGCTGTGTGACTGTGACATGCAGCAAAGCCTGCTCAGAACCTGTGACAAGGCCTGAGCCATTCTTCCTGAGCAGTACACCTGTGCTTTCAAGCCAGGATGTCTGATGAGTCACAACTGGCGCCACGCCCGAGACTGTAAGGTGTAAAATGAAATGACTGAGAAGTCATTTTGGGTGTTCTGTTCCACCTGTCTGTTAACTGCATAACAGAAAGCCAGAAACTGCAGAGAGAGCCTGCCAAGTTGAAACTGACCTCAACTCCTCTGCTGTCTATCTTAGTGTTTGAGCCCAGAGCGTCGCTGACATCAATTGACTCAGTGCTCTTGAGCTCCCAGTTACGGGCTGTGAAGGCAAAAGGCTTGGAGGTCAATGCCCCAACAGGACACAGGTCGATGACATTGCCAGACAGCTCGCTGGTCATGAGCTTCTCGACATAGGTGCCAATCTCTGAGTCCCTTCCTCTACCAGTCACACCCAGATCTTGCACACCTGGAAGTGACAACGGAATTCACATGCAGGCTGAATTGCTGCAACGTGTTTTGGTTCTGTACATGCTGCTCTGGAATTCTTTCATGGGAACAAGTGGTGCACTGCTCTGACATGGGCTTGCAGTCTGTGGTTTGTGAGCTTTACCATTGACCACATGTGCAAGACGTGACACCAGGTGTGCAACAAGCACTTGGACACAGGATTGGACTTGATGACAGTATGATGTTCTGAGTGGTTGGCACCATCCACTGTGAACAGCAATGCTAGACCACTGTCAGGGATGAAAGCCATCCTGAGCACAGAAGTATTTATTTTACACAGAAAAGTGTTGCTGTGTCAGTAACACTTGCCTGCAATCTCTGACGCAAATCGAACGCATCGAGTGCAATGTATACATCTGTTCATGACAGTCTTGACCAGGGGCCCCAGATTCTTGTCCTCTTCATCTCAATGAAGCGGCCCCGGTCACTGCCATACTGCATGGCCTGGTCTTGCAGATCACACTCCCCACCTTGATCACAAATTGGGCAGTCAAGAGGATGGTTGATCTGCAAAACAAGGCAAAGTCAGGAGTTGTGCAAAGCAGCAATGGGAGGCTCCACCTTCATCGCACATCAGGCAATCAAGGGGATGAGTAATCTGCAAAACAAGGCAGAGTCAGGGTCTGCAAAGCAGCAATGGGAGATGTACCAAAAGCCTACCCAAACAACCCACCACCTGATGCGTAAAAGGAGATGTTGATGCTGTGCTTGTCAAGACCAGCATGCTGGAAAAATGACTTGAGTGTGCAACAGGCAGATGGTTGCATGATGCAGAGACAGAGCACAGGCAAAACTGCATGGTGATCAGAGTACACACCAGCAAGAACTCCATAACACCTTCTCTGGCTTTCTTGACCAGAGGGGTGTCTGTCTTGATGTCCATGCCAGGACCTGCTGGCATAGCACATGAGGCCACAGGCTTTGGGCTCTTAGTGACCTGCACTCACAGCTGCAAGTTTGAGCCAGTTCTGGATTACATGCAAGCCAATTGACCAGTTGTGGCTGAGGCTGTGTCAGCCTGAAAGGACAGGGGAAGACAGATACATGAATGTGACATGCATGCATACAGGGAACACACAGAAGCTCTTGCCAAGATTGGTGTCCAAGGCAAGCAGCTGTGTTGCATACAAGACAGGGTCGATCCAGTTAATGAGGGCACGCAAGCAAACCCACCTCTACCAGACACATTCTGCAGTTACCAGCAATGGACAGCTTCTGATGATAGCAAAATCTGCAGACACAATTATTGCTCAACTTCTGGGACATACATGTATATTGAATCTGACAATAGCGTATTACGAAGATGCAGACACAGTGATGGAAAGTGTACCTGGGGATATCAATGCCAGCAGCGTCGCAAGCTTGCATGACTGTTGATCCCTTGGGAACATGCACTGACTCGCCATTGACCTTGCACTCGATCTGATCATCCGCCTGGACAGCTGTGGATGCGTGGAACAGCCTTGCAGCAACAGGGCGAACAACACCCTGGTGCAGTCCCTTGTTGACAGCCTCTCGCGACAGCCTCTGCAATGACATGATGCGTTGTGCAATTCAAGCAGGTGATCACGGCCCTGTGCAACCTGCACCCTGCGCAGGGTCGAGCAAATCACCGTTCAGGCGTGTCGATGTCACTGATGTAAGCGATTCAACCGACTAGGGTTCCGGTTCAATGCCTCGCATACCCTTACCATTATGCCTTCGATGGCAGATGCTGCTGCTAATTCTGCTGTGTTTGAGTGTGTCCATACTGCAACAAATCCAGCTCAACCCAACAGCCAGAGTCGCAGAGATACAGGCTCAAGCTGTCTCGCACTGAATGATCACAGGCAGTTACAGTCGTGTTGCCCACTGAGCTCGGTAGCTTCATGTATGATAATTACTGACGACAGTCACTGATAAATGATTTGACCGGTGGACTGGTTGTAATCTGTGTCAGCCAAGTGTCTACAATGGCAAGTCGATATCCTTCGTCCATATATTTATTGTCTACTCTGATGCTGGCAGACTGACTGGATGCCGTCCAGTCATTGTGCTGTCCAATCATTATGCACACAGTTTTGGGGATTTCTCCTCCAATTTATATGCTAGCACTACTGGACACCCGGGTAGGGTCCTACAGATAGATATTGTGTGATGTTGTTGCTACTTCACCTTGCACACTGCTTTCATGTGCATGTTGCTTTAAATACAGGTGCAAGTTCAGCAACTGACACCAAGACATGCTCTGCTACATCTACACCATACGCTTTGCTGTTCAATGTAGTCTCTGTACCAGACACTTGGCTCTGAGTGCTAAACTGAACAAGGCTGCTGCTGCGTGTGACAGAGGGCCCCTTGGCCCATTTGCCGGTTGATGTGCCTGTCATGTCCCAGCACAATGCGCAGCATTTAGATCCTCTGCATTGTGTGGCTAACAGCTATACGTGGCGCTGCAAGTGCGCTCTGAGTGGAGCCCCAGACATTGGCACTTGTTGAATGATGCTCCCCAAGTAAGTATGCATGCTCAGACTTTCTTCCTCAGCTGAGAAGGTCGAAAAGCCTTCACTATCTCCTCATTCGTCTCAATGTACGGCCCCTCAATGAGGTCTATGCATGCTGGTATTGACCGGAAAACCTGGAAAGCACCAACATGATTGCAGCGAAGCCCTTGCAAGCATTCTATGATGTAGTAATGCATGCAAAGAGCGGCATGAGTATGGCATGCATGGACAGCACTGTATGGGTGGCTACAATGGCTGCTGCTGCTTCAAAACTGCAAAGCATACCTCATCAAAAGTTTCACGGATGGCTTTTGGCTTTCCTGGCAAATTGATGATCAAAGACTTTCCCCTCAAGCCAGCTGTTTGTCTTGACAAGACAGCTGTTGGCACATACCTGCACAAGATAGCAGTGCACAGTAAGCTCTGATGTCTGAGCGGCTTTGATTCATGATGACAACAGTGCACAGATGTAGAAGTACAGCTTGGAGAAGAAGCCAGGGCAGTGCATGTGCATCACTGCCAAAGCATACTTGAGACTGATTGCCCGCATTTGCTCGCCATAGCCTGGCATCATGCGCTTACATACCTGCACAGGGCAAGCATCACGTCATGTGGCTTGTGTACACTGCTGAGCCAATTGAGCGAATGATGTGCTTACAGCCTCTGTGGCTTCTGGTGTGACATCACGGACTGCTGGCCCGGTGCCCCCAGTGGTCACAACTAAGCAACACTGATCTTTGTCGCACTGCATCAGCATACCAGTTCTTAGAAGCATAGCATCAACGTCAACATTTAAACTGTGCTAAGCGGAATAAATCTCAACCATGTCTTTCAGTGTTTGTTCGATGAGGGGCTGCTCATCTGGAATGACTTTGTATACAACCCTCCATCTGCATGCAGTTCAATTGCTATGGCTTGGCATGTATGCATGCAAAATGTGAAGTCACGTCTGCAGTACCTACTGATCCCAGGCTGCGTTAGTACCGTGATTTGATGGCTTCCTGGAAGAACTGTATAATGGCAGGACCACTGATGTCGTCGTATACGCCTTCACTAGCCCTATCGCTGACAGTCACCACACCGAAGATAGCTTCATCACTATTTCCGGAACCCCCTGAAAGCCGCGGAGCCTCTGCCGTATCTGCCATACTCTAGGTGGACTGACTTGCAATGCTACTGAGGACCGATAGAAGTGTATGGAGGAACTCTACGGGTTGCGCTTGGCTCGCGATGTCGACCGAGTCACTGTGTCAAAAACAAGAGCGACTGGATCAACACACAGTCACGGTATCCGTTGCAAGCTCTAGCTTCTGGATTGCTGAGCAATCGGAGAACAATCGCGCAGAGGCTGTGCAGGTTGCAGGACATGCATTGCCTTGCACGCACGCTCGCCGTGCTCAAAAATCGTACTCACGCTGTCTCACGGGCTTCTCAGACTTCTGTTGTGCTTGCTCAAGCAATAAGCTGATCAGTGTTGCCGATAGTATCTACGTTTCTTGCATACTTCGTGCAGTAACCTCTCCGCGACTTGGCGATATTGGTGACGTTGTACACTGAGCTGATGGACCGACTTGACTGTGATCTCGGGCAAGCGGTATCACTTGGGGTGAGCAAGCTTCAGATCATGCCCGCACCTGCGTCACAGCATCTTTGCTGCCCGCTGGTGGGATGTCATCGACGTGTGGCAGAAAAAACCAGTATTATGTTTCTTGCAGACGACCATCATGGCAGCCAGCTTTGATGGAGGAGTTGTCTTGGGTGCCGACTCCAGGACATCTACCGGCAACTACATTGCCAACAGAGTCACAGACAAACTGACACCACTAGCAGAGAACATATATGTGTGTAGATCGGGTTCAGCTGCAGACACGCAGAACCTGTCTTCATATGTACAGTATTTCCTGGCACAACATAGGCTAGAGCTGGACCAAGATGTGGGAGTTAAGACAGCTGCACAGCTTGCAAAAAATATGGTGTATCAAAACAAGGTACTTCCTGAGCTTGGACATTGCTATTATGTGTGCCTTTGCTAGTTGGTCTGATATTTGTAATCTACAGGAGATGTTGCAAGCTGGACTTATAGTAGCAGGGTGGGACAAGGAAGAGGGTGGCTCAGTATATGCAGTGCCACTTGGAGGGACCCTTGTCAAGTGTCCCTTTGCAATAGGTACACCATCATTGCCTGTAGACCAAATTGGCACTTTCTGAAACATCCTTGCATGACTAACAACTTGCCTCGAGCCCTGACATACATGGCCAAGAGCATCTCTTGATGTGCAGCACAAATGGACGGCATCTTAACGGGTTTTTTATGCTGTAGGTGGATCAGGCTCTGCGTACATTTATGGCTTGTGTGACAGACACTGGAAAGCCGGAATGTCAGAAGAGGAATGCAAAGCTTTTGTACAGAAAGCAGTCAGTCATGCAATGGCAAGAGATGGATCGTCTGGAGGTTGTATACGTACAGTGTCCATCAGCAAGCAAGGTGTGAAAAGAGACTTTGTACCTGGTCACAGTGTACCAGGGCACTATGGTGAGCTACCAAGGCCACAGCCACAGAGGGTTGCAGCATCTTGATCGTTTCCATTCACACTCGTGCATAACGAGCATTGTAAATATAGTGCCTGGCACAGCAGTAGAGATTTGAAGGGACCTCCAGGAGGTCACTGTAGGCCATATTTGAACTTCCATTGATCATCTGGTTTCATCCACCCGGGCAGCAATATTTAAGCTGCATGATTGTTCGGCATCTCCTAGTAGGCTGTGACTGAGTGTTTTGATGGCTTTTCATCATAAAGTCCACATAGTGCCGGGCTATGGCATCACACACCCTTCTGGAGGTGGGTGTCACTGACATTCATGCAAAAGCAAGCTTTGTGGTCTAAAGCAATTATGCAAATGTGCCTGGGGCATAGGTGTCAGTTATGCACTAATGACAGAAACTAAGCAACACTAGCCTGGCACTTTTGCTTTGACAGCCTTGCTGCCCTGAAAGAACTCACTGTCTAATAGTAATCACTTCATGAACATCTTCACACTTTCACAACGATGAATCACAATCTTCGGTTCTTACATCAGCAAAGGCAAAACATCAAATTCGTATCACCAACACCTGTGCCCTGGCACACGTCTTCATGAATACAGATAAGCAAACATATACAAAGCCATCTTTATTGGGAGCACCGCTGAAAATATAGCAGCGCATAAAAAAGGAAAAGTGCAGTGGGAGCTTGATACCAGACAAAAATGAGTCACAGCAGGCAAAGCCTAGGCAGGCCACCAATGTCCCACCATGTCACACAGCCAGTCATTTGCTTAGGTGCATTTAGCATTTGTGTTGTCACATGCAGGCTGCATGAGCTGGAGCCTTGCATCAAACGGGAGTGGTGCCCTGCTGCATCAGGGGGCATATGTTACTTGCCTACACCTGTCATAGCAGCTCAATATGTCTCCTTCAATGCATGCAGCTTGAACTCCCGCATGCAAACACTGTCACGACTGTAGCTGAGAAGATCCAGACGCTCCAACAAGCTAAACCCGTTCTTTCAGCTCAAACTTTTCGTCCTTGAGGTTCTTATTGCGCTCCTTGAAATAGCCAATCAAATGCTGCTGCCTAGCTGATTCATCCTCTACCTGTAGAACACAGGACCCACCCATTAGAAGTGGTCACAATTCTTGCAGGTTGCAAGCTAGCAGCATATGCCATGTTCTGGGCCCTGGTCTGTACATGCAAGGAATCACATATACTGTCTTCACCTAGTCCAACATGCAGGGATACTTGGATGAAAAGACATCCCAAGGCACTGGGAATGGAGTGCCCCCCCTGATATGGGGGGGGGGAGGGGGGGATTTGAGCACACCAATGGGTAAATACTGCACAGCGGGTCCCAACAGCTAACCTGCTTCAAAGTCTTCATCACTTTAGCAGTCTTGGCCACATTCTCCTTGGAAACAACACGAGAGAGATCTGCTACTCTCATGAGGCGCATATACTCATGCTGCATCTCTGCCAACCTTTCAGCCAAGTTGGTTCTAGCGCACACAAGCTTGCTCCTGTTCTCCGTCAACTCCCGCACTACATGCATTAGACTCTCACACTCCTGAGTCTGCAGCCAAATGTAAGCAGATCATGTCAGCAAAATGATTAGCCAACACAGAAATTGTAGTGAGTGCAATTGTGATCATTGCAGAAGTAATGCAACATCACATCTGCGGACGCAAACGGTTGTGAAGTTTGTCATCAGTGTTGCAGCATACAGCAGGGCGCTCAGTGCACGCATGTGTAGGAGACAGGTCAGCTCACAATACCTTGCAAGCCAGGGCCGAGGCTGCTGCAACGCTCTGCTTATCTCGCTCAGTAAGCTCTGATTGGAGACGCTCTGCAATGAATGTACACGTTGTTATTGAGCAAATGCTGAGCTGACACAAGATGCATGAAGCTCCACAAAGTTAGTCCACACCCTCAACGTGCAGGTTTATTTACTTGTTGACATGCTCACACACTGCAAGTGTGCAACACCAGAATGCACAAGCATGAGAACAGGGCTTGAAAACATTCAGGGGAAACATGCAAGATGGCTGAGGATGCAGACCAGCCCGTCTGATTGCTAAGGCAGCATGACGCACCCAAAGCATGCTGCAACATTTCTGTGTGACCCTGCTCTTGTAGCTCAATGCCTTCTTCATCACCATGGACTACATGAGAGACTGGCACATTCACATCTGCTGAACAAGCAGTGGCTGCGTTGCAGTTGGGCAAACGCTCTGCAACCGCAGTCTGAGGAGCTGCTTGCTCTGTGGTGTTTGACTGAATCTCTGGGAAGCTGCTGTGATTGATAAATCTGTTTATGAGCAAGTTGGGGGTTGCCACAGCAGGAGATGAGACCAGGGGCAAGCGAGACTGACTAGCGTTTTTATTTAGCTTTGCAGGAACTGCCTGTTCCTGCAGGTGAACCTCACATCAGTAAACTCATGTGCAGTGGAAGGCCTTACATGTCAGCGCATGCACAGGATCATGTCAAAGACAAGCTACAGCCAAGATTAGCAAGCATGCCACAGCTGGGGCCACAACACACTGAATGTTCAATGTACCTGAGGGCCTTGGTCCACCATCTCCACCTCCTGTCCACCTGAGTGACTGTCTGTCACCAGAGTCATCTCTGCTCTGTTTCTGTTGACTTGTGGCTTCTGCGCGCACAACACTGAATAAAAGTTGCATGAGACACAATACAAACAACTATGACCCAACAGTAAGTATGACTTGCAAGAAAGGAAGCATGGCGTTGGTCTGCTTACCAGTCTGAGCTGATTACCAGCTAATGGACTTGTATTTTCAGGACTGAGAGGAGGAGAGTTGGGCGAAGGTGGAGTGTTCAGAGCCTCAAAAAAGGCAGCTCTGCTACGGACTGAGCTAGGCCTTGATTTTTTCGTCTCACATGTCCCTGGCTGTGGGTCTGACATTGAGCTGCTTGTACTGCAGCTGTTGCCTGACTGCTGGCGCTCTGACACCATAGTTGCATCAGCAGACACAGTGTCTGTACTACAATCTGCTTGGTTGGCTGAGCAAAAATTGGTATGCTGCAGCTCAGCAGACAGCTCAATGTGACCCATTGCGGACCCCAACGCTGAATTCGTCACAAGCACACAGTCACCCCCATGCAGTCAGATCTCAAGTGGCCAAAGAACAGCTTGCAGTCAACGTAGGTCATGTGGAAACATCTGCCGTTGTTTCTAGCCAATTTCTTAGGCTGCGCAATTAATGCTGCACGGGATGATTGCAACTCTGCCAGAAGCTGATTGTTCTTTGCTGCTGAAGGAGTGTGCACTCAAGAGTGACCTGCAGACCACGGCAAATTCTTGAGTGGACAGCGTTTGCGCTGCCCGAGTAGGGACATATTCAAGACGACATGCAGGTATGCAAAACTCTCCGAAGGAGGCAAGAAGTGTGACTTGAGGTGCCATGCAGACTAGCTCAGGTACATGTGTGTGTGTGTCATCAGGCCAGCATGCGGCAAGAACCGCTTAGCTTTAAAGGCCATTTAGCACTTGAATGTTGTGTGACGAACCTGCTGTTAGGCCAGACTGCAAGAACTTCGCCCGGTGCAGCGCTGATCCTGCACTTGAAAGGCGCCAAACAAGGAGCAGTAACCTGAGGATGGCTACGTCGACTATTGGTACGGGTCACAACCGCGGCGAGCCAGACAGCTGTACCAAGATGAGGGAGTTCTTGCCACTGGGGACAAATTTGCGACAATTTGCCGCAGTGGGAACGCTTCGCCTGCTTCTGCGACCAGCAACTTGCGCCACGACGTCTTGGCGCGAAATTACGGTTTTGCACCTTACAGTTTCCAAGTCATGACTGGACATGATGGCCCTGGATAAACATTGGTCATTGCACATTGGCACAAGCATACGCATGGCATGCTCCATCAAAGATTAGCCTACAGCAGACGTGACATGCTTGTACGTATCTGGTTGCGTGCGAAAGCAGCAATCACTATCTGCCAGCTGCTTGTGTTGTGAATAGATATAGCTACATTCCTAACAGATCTGTAGGCCTTTATATATATATCCACCCACATGGTCGCGCTTTGTAACAGAATGAGGTACCCTTTTCGCCCACAAGACAGCTTTTGCACAGCTTTCTGAAAGTGGATTGTAAGTTGCACTGCCTAATTGGTCCTGCTGAGTTACACTGAGTCTCACTACTTGATGAGTAATCTGTTCATGAACAGTGTGACTGGATATTGCCAAGTGCTCACACCTTCAACACATGTGTCGCATGTGATCTCTGCTTAGCTTGCTGCACAACTCATGCACACATAGGCTTGGTGTGGCTACTTGTACCCAGCTTGCATAGCCCTCATCAATTCTTGCCTTGTGCATCCAAGTTCAATGCGCTACACGACTGAATGAGGTCTCAACCAGAACAAGATCATCTTTCAGCTGTCCACTTGTGGATGCGCAGTTCATAGCAGTTCAGGAAGTTCATGCAAGTTCAGCTCTTCTCTCTGCCCTGCAGAAAAGAACATGTCATGATCTTGTGATGTTGTTCACGCAGTGTGCCAATGAGTGGGGAGCTCTGCAAATGAGTGTATCCTTGGGGAGGTGTCTCTGAGATCCAGTCTATCAAGGAACGAGTGAGGAGCAGGCATGGCTCAGTTTCTTTGAGCTGTATGCACCTGGGCCTACCTGGACATGACCATCAAACTACTCAGTAGTGCTGAGGTGGTCTGATGTCGACCACATACAGCTGTCAGGAAGACTCCCGAACTGCGCTTTGATGACTCGATATACTTGAATTGCGGCAGCGATGATAGACAGCTTGTCAGCTCTTGTAGCCATGGACAGCTAATGGCCTAGAGGTTCTGCAACCTTGCTGTCCCGGGGGAAGACACAAAACTGAAACATAGAGCCAGAACTAGCATAACACAAAAGGTAGTCCACCTGTAACAGCAGAATACCTTAGCTCCATTTGCACGTTGTGACGTACACAATGTCAACAGCAGTTTGTACCTTGCCGTAAAAGGGGTGGTTCAAGTTGGACATTTTGGTGCCCAACTCATAGATTGCATCCTTCATATGAAACTCTGAAGCGTTGTCCTCTCCTATGAACAGCAAAGCTCTTGCGGTTGTGATGCAGAGGTCAGGTCTCTTGCGCTTCGGAGTGGTAGAGTCAGCAGCCCTGATTCGCTTGCGCGATATAGAAAGCTTGTTGTCGATGTCAAATTCACTCATGCATTGCCAGATCCTGTACAGTAGCTCATCTACTTTGCCTGCAAGACAAATTGCTCCGATGGATCAGAACTTAGCCAGCCTTGCTTGTGTTGCACTGCTGCTGTCACACAGTTGTGCATCATCCTAGTTCATTACCTGCAATGACAGTTTTGTCGCCGCCCTCAAACTCGGACTTCAATGCAGAAACTACAAGTGCTGACAGTACGTCAGCACCTGACAGTGATACAGGCTCAATCATGACTTTCAAAAAGTCGTTGTCAGCCACCAAGCTGTTGTAAAAGGAGTCAATCACAGGGATTTTGGCCTTCAGATCACCAAAAATGAAGGCTTGGAGCTCATCCAAGCCAGGCGGCTGCTGCAGAAATGGATATTGCATTTCAGCCACTTTTTCGCCAGTCTTGTCAGTAGCAAATGGGACAGAGGGGCCTGCATCAACATCAGGCTGGTGAGGGTCGTCAGCAGCAAACTTGCCTTCCCAACCAAATAAAGTGACAATGCTTGCTGGATTTCCTGAAGGATCAACATCAAAGTCTCAAGCCACAAACACAGCCAAGCAGCTGCAATGGTTCAGCGCAGCTGCTGAGCACTCAGGCTGACTATGTCCCAACACGAATACAACCAAGCCACAGGCAAGGCTGACAGCTCTTGGCCACCTCTGCTCATACGCTAGGTGAAAAGTTGAATTTCACATTGAAAGAGTAATTCCAGCTGAGCATGGTGAGCCTACGGTGCTCAGCTGATGAGAGGGAAACCTACGTTGATACTGCTGCTGCTGCTGCTGCTGCTGCTGCCGCTGCTGTGCCCTGGTAATGACGCTAAGCATTCTGATGTTCAAGTTAGTCAACGCTGCTGTGTCCATGTTTGCAAAGGGACCCGCAGCAGCTTCCTGGCGTGTGAAGCCAACAGCTTTGTTCTCCAGCACTCGAAGTATGGCCTGCAGATCATTTTCGGCACCAGCTGCTTTGAGAGCCTGTTCGATACTCCCCATGGCTAGCCTACCACAGGTGTGCTCACGTTGACCCCAATGCACAGGTGTCACAGATGCCCGCTGTGCTGCTCCTACCCGTTTCGTCCCCCCAGCGTTATTTCTCATCGGTTCTCACCGTTTCGTCCCGTCCCGCCCCTCCGTTCCGGCCCGCCCCGTCGTTATGCATGTAAGACCGTAACACAGTGTAACAGTACCACCACGTTCAACGCTAAGGCTTTGGCAGCGGCAGAAGCTCCGCAATACAGTGTCTGCTCCTGCGTGGCCACCTTGGCAGTGCTACTTTGTAGTCACGCCCGGTTTTGCGCAAAGTGTTGTGGACGAGATGCAGGCGATCATACACGGTCAGCTAAAGCCTTGAGTTAGCTCAGCAAGACCATTCTTATACTTTTCAAGCTGCTCCTTGGTCAAATCCTGTCCCCCCCAGTTTCTCACATTTACCTGACCGTTAGCCCAGCAGGCGACACAATCTTCATGGATCCTGTACAGCAACCATCTATTGTGACACACCTTGCAACAAGTACAGACTCCTACCACTTGCTGTGCTGGCTGAAGTCACAGACCTAACAGAGTCCCCTACTCTACAGGAAGCTGCAATTCTTGCTTCTCAGCCTGCTCTCCTCCCAAGCCAGAGCCGGCAGCAAAGATTGCTGCTGCTATATGGTGCCGTTGTATGATGCTGCTATATCTGCATGCTGCTGGTGTGCATGCTGCTGCCTTTGCATGCTGCTGCCTCTGCACGTGCTGTTGCCATGTCATGGGCTGCTGCCTTTGCATGCTGCTATGGTGACGCCTCTGCATTACGCTGCTGCAGTTGTCTTTGTATGCTGCTGCTGCCTTTGCATGCTGCTATGGTGATGCCTCTGCATGTAGTGCGGCCACTGCATGGGCTGATGCCTGGCACTCTGCTGTTGCTGATGTCTTTGCATGCTACTACTGCCTTTGCATGCTGCTGCACTTGCAGGTGTTTCGCCACTGCATGTGCTGCTGTTGCTGCCTTTGTATATTGTGGCTACTGCTGCTTTTACACGCTACTGATGCCTCGCATGCTGCTGAAGCTTGGGTGCAAATTTAGCTGCTGCTGCCGCCAGCCTGCCTGATGATTGGTGCGTGTGCATGCTGACTGGGACAAGCTTATGATGGCTGCAACAAGCTGCTGCCTGCCTGCCTACTGCCTGCCTACCTGCCTACTGCCTGCCTACCTGCCTGCCTTGGTCACAGTCATGGCAGCATCCGGAGTCACATCTGCCCAACCTCAGCAAAACCCAAGATCACTATCAGTGACATGGCTGGCCAGTGCCTGTGCCTGCCTGCCTGCCTGCTTGCGTATGTATTGAGGCAAACTGATTGTACTTGGACAAGCTGATGTGCATTTGAACAAGCTGATACAGACTGGGACAAGCTGCTGCATGCATCCTTTAGAGAGCCACAGCCACAGTCATAGCCACAGCCACAGTCATAGCCACAGCCACAGTCAGAGCCATAGTCATACCCAGAGCCAGAGCCAGACAAGAGGCAGGCCTAACTTCCAATGGTACATCAGGTCACTTCTGCCTCAGCATGTGCTGTGGCCACTGCATGAACTGCTGCCTTTGCACCCTGCTCCTGTTGCTGCCTTTGCATGCTGCTACAGCACCTGCCTTTGCACGCTGCTACCTTTGCATGTTCAGTGACAACTGCATGGGCTGCTGCTTTGCACACTGCTGCTGCTGTTGCCTTTGAATACTGCTTCCACCTCTGGCAGGCAGCACAGTGGAGCAGTTGTTGCTTACCGTCCCAATGCAGTTCACACAGTGGCTGCCTCAAGAAGTGCAGCCCATTCCTCAGCAGCAGCTGTGCCGCAGCGTGATTACACCAGCACAGCTGTTCTGCCTGTTTTGAAAGACAAGAAGTGGTTCAGGAATAACAACAAAGCAGATGTGTCAGAATTTGATGCAACCCAAATGAGCAAGCAGGAACAAGTGCTAGTGAGGTGCAGATTGGAGGTTAGAACCCTTTACTGCTCTTTGGTGCTTGCGTTATGTCTCAATGCCTTTCTACCACAGCAAAATCAAGTGCTGTATTGCAGTGCAACAAGCCTACCGAGCGCTAGGCAGACTGCCCCAAGTGGAGTTTGAGCAGTTGACTGAAAGAAACAGCAGCAAAAGAAATGGAGGCTGTCTTGCACAAGGTGCAAATATCACACCACTGTGGACTGTTTGGTCAAGCCTTTGTCCCAATCTAAATATCTTTCTTCTCCATACTCTTTGCTTCATTGCAATTCAGCCTTTTTGGCCTGCACATCCGCCACCCCAAAACCTGCCTTTGGGACCTCCCACCATTGTTACAGCATCCTGGCACACAAACCTCAGACCCTGCCCATACAGCCTCACTGCACCCATCCCGCTGCACACTTACCCTACGCCCTGTACAAGCAGCTACACTTTATTTTGGGCCCGCCTGAGCCAGCAGCATGCACTCTGCCACAAAGCTGAACCTCTTTGTGGTCCTGAGCTCTTGCAAGCAAAAAAGCTTCCTGGACAGCACTGCAAGCAGCCAATTCTGTAGGCCAATCTGCATTGAGTCTTCGCTGCTGCAGCTTGCAGCATGTTCTTGACATCATGCCACAGTATGGCAGCCCACCAATCTCTGATCCCGGCAACGGGCTGACCTCTAGTCAACATTTCCAGTAAGGATGTTTAGCTGTTGTCTGACACTTATAAGCACGCAGGGAAACTGCTGTTGCTTTGTGCAAGCTCGAACATGGGATGCACAGTGCAGCTGCTGACACATTTTGATTGCAGCAAGTGACAACAAAA
>JAABUP010003792.1_pt1 | contig 26156 bp, 33 predicted proteins | sample 5559201 | NCBI WGS metagenome assembly JAABUP01 (sample SAMN10711887, study PRJNA513373) | rock metagenome | isolation source: Antarctica rocks | place: Antarctica | reverse complement strand
GTAGACGAATACCCGTTTGTAGCTATGGACACAGAATTTCCTGGAGTGGTGGCTCGCCCTGTTGGCAACTTCAAAAACAGTGGAGAGTACCATTTTCAGACCTTGAGGTATGCATAAGCAGCATAAAATTTAGTGTAGCTGCTGGCTGCTGTCAAGCTTGCCAGAGCTTCTCATCAAGTTGTGCGCACTCAGCTCAGTGGCTTCACTGGTCATACAAGCCTGTTTGATACATCACATGGTGTCTTTCGCTGTGCAGGTGCAATGTAGACATGCTCAAGCTCATACAGCTGGGACTCACATTCACCAATGCTGAGGGCAAGCTCCCCCTTTGCGGGGGAGAACTGTGTGTCTGGCAGTTCAACTTCAGGTTTGCCCTATGTTCTACGTTATGTAACCTAATAGAATGTTGATCAGAATCAAACAAAAACAAGTATTGTCTCCATCTGATAACCTGGCATAGGCTCTGAGTCCTTGGAGGCTCTGCAAAAATTTGAGCTCATGCAGGGAGTTCAAGTTGGCTGATGACATGTTTGCCCAAGACAGCATAGAGCTTTTAAAGCAGTCTGGCATTGATTTTGCCAAAATGGAGGCACGAGGGATTGACGTCTCCAATTTTGGAGAGCTGTTGATGTCCTCTGGCATCGTACTGAATGAAGATGTAAGCACACATGCTAGCTGCTTACTTCTGCTCAACTGGCTTTATGCATCAGCACCATTGTTGTTGCTGTAGGTCAAGTGGATAACCTTTCACAGTGGCTATGACTTTGGGTATCTCCTGAAGGTCCTGACATGCCAGCCTCTTCCAAAAACAGAGGTTGACTTTTTTGAGCTTCTGAAGGTACTTGACATGCCTTTGAATTACTTGAGCTGCAGCCACTTTGCATTGCTGAGTTCATGCACATGTCACAAAGGCATTGACCTTGACTGGCGACACAAGCATATGTACTTAGCTCAAGGTACTACAATACATTTGTGATCTCAAAAAGCAGGCTCAAACTTTTGTTTTAATGCTGCACAACCAGTTGCTGACTACTTGATGCTGTTCTGGGTTTCGACGTCAATCTCCTTCCTGCTTGCAGCTCTACTTCCCGACTGTGTATGATATCAAGTATCTGATGAAGTTTTGTGACAACCTCCATGGCGGCTTGAACAAGCTGGCGGAGGTGCTACAAGTGGAGCGCATAGGCCCACAGCATCAGGTACTGCTGCTTGCCCTGTGCGTGCATTACTCTGGTGTTTGCTGGCAGGAACGCAGCAGTGCTGCATGCCGGCAGAACAATGTGTCTCACAGGGGTACATAAGGTTCTTTGGATACCTGACAAGCACTAGGAGCTGTACAGCGCAGTGTTTTCATGTGCAGAAGTGTTGGTGCGTTTATGGATGATGCATGTTTTGCATTGCTTAGCTGGCTTTGTTGATGTACAGATGCGCCATCATGTTCATGATGTAATGAAGGGTCATCTTGACAAGGTCCTTTTGTGGCTGCAGGCCGGCTCAGACAGCCTGTTGACGTCATCAGCTTTTGTGAAGCTTGCATCGTCTCGCTTCAAAGGCTTTGAGCAGCTGCAAGGGCATAAGGGGGTCTTGTTTGGTCTTGGGGTGGATGGCAACAATGAAATGGTGTTAACAGATCACTGACAAGCAGTGTGTGCGCAATTGCACTGCATTTGCACAGTACTGCATCAATCATCAGCTGATGGGCTTGTAGGTGGTTTTTCTACGGCAAATTGTCAGCAGGTGACCTAAGACTGCATGGCAGCTTCAGACCCTGCACTGGGGTCATCGCCTTAAGGCATTGCATCCACAGGATATTGATGTCATGCAGGCACTCAACAGTAGATTTTGTGCACCCATGCGCAAACTCATTTCTACTGCACTTTCAACGGCAATCAAGCAACAGAGGCTTGGGTCCGCATATCACGCTCATGTGCAGTACCCAACAGGATCTTCTGCGGTTAACAGTCTGTAGACTTACATGCACCTGACAAGAAGCTAAATAACAAGCAGGCGGTAACAATCTGTTATAGCCATCAGAAGGGACGTACAATAACTGAATGGCAGTCATGTCGAATTGTAACACAGTTTGGGATGATGCTTCATCAAGTCATGCTAGGTGACACGCTCACATTCTGCTCTTGCATTACCAAGACTTGTTGAAACGCTATCTGCTGATCTGAACTCATAGATAAAACTGATAGCCTGTGTGACACTCTGCGCTCCCAAAGCTGCTGAGGGGGGCCAGAGCTGGTGGCTTCTGCGGGACAAGAAGCACACCTTCTGCTGGCAAATATGTTTTGGCGCTGTTTGAACTCTGCAAATCCATTTCTCTCATCAGGATTTCAAATTATACGTATTCCACTACAGCTGAAGTGCTTGTGCTCCGGCGAGACTCTTCTTTCCTCCTACCTGTCTGGCGTGTGCATTTGGTCACACCGTCAGGCTAAGGAATTCGTTCGACCTCGTCTGTCGTATGCGGGCAGCCACAGCACAGCCGGCAAGGGCAGCAAAAGATGATCAGGCAGGCATCGCAACCCTTGTCAAAGACCGTGCAAGGAAGGCACAATATGTCTGATAACATCCCCATCTCAAAAGGAGCGGTCACAGTCTATTGGAAGCGCAGCTGAAGGCCGCTACCGTGCGTGCACGACCTGTCGATGCCAACTTATCGAGCAGACTATATCATGTAATCGCTCAAGCTTCATTTGCGAGAGCTGCAATGGCAGCATGCCGCGTGCCTCTGCATTACGCCCTGGGTAGGGCGTCAATCAGGTACTCTGATCGGTCACGCCCTACTGCTCAAGAAATTCGTCACTGTGTACACCACTATGAAGCACTGAGCAGGCTTGGAGGTGCCGTATACCACTCTGATGATGCGTGCTATTGCGACTCGCACTCAAAAGTCTTCCGCAACCAGGTCGGACTCGGTGTTGTCGATGTACACTCGCGACCAAGACTGCTTCTGCATGCAAGGCCATGTCTGCGCCCGGACGACACAACGTGTCAAGGTGCTACCAGTTCCACTGATAGTCTGAGACCTGATCATGCATGCCTTTGCACCCGCTAGAATGCACTCTAGACCTTGTTGCACAAAAGTGATCAGCTGCTGCCACGGCTTCTCCATGGCTTGTCACCCAAGACCTGGGAAAGCTCCCAGTGGCCTCGACAGACCCCTAGTCAGCATGCAAAAGGCTGGCGACCGCAAGCGCAAGGCTTGCAGAGCTCTTTCTGCGACTAGGAAGACGAGGGTTGTTGCAACAGAGACCGCTTCCATGGTCGTTACGGACAGCAACAGAACGCCCAAAGTCAGCATTACAGCCGTGATCTCAGCACACAAGCATCATCCGCTAGGTGCTTCATGGCACGAAGTCATGTCTCATGTTGCCGACCGGTTGACTTGGGAGGATCCCGACTTCCAGGTTCACATCTTTACAGATGAAGATCTACTCCCTACTGGCTCTCACTCGAAGTTCTCTCATGCCGTACAGTCGTCACAGATCATGCTGATCCTTGACATTCAGAAGCCTGCAAAGCTTGACATGTTGTTAAGTAGCATGCGGACAGTCCCTACAGCTATTGCACTGGGCTCACATCCACAGCTTGAAGCTGCAACTTCCCTGAACAACATTACCGTGACCTCACCATGGGAGAAGGCTGCAGCTGCACTTCCGTGGAGCAGCAGTGCTAAAGGCTCCAAGGTTCTGCAAAGTGTCAGACAAGTTTACAAACGCCAGACCTCTGATGATCTGCTGTTTATGCTGCTGGTGCTGATTGATGCCTATATAATAGAGGTAAGCCCTAAATGCCTCACAGCATCATCCACCGGATCTGCCAGCATGCAGGCCAACGCCAATCAAGGTGTCAGCATGGCTGTTGGTCACTGTGCCGTGTCTATCACATGCAGATATGCACAACTGCCTCACTGCCCATTTTGTAGTTCACATGGCTAGGGCACGTTTACATTCACCTGTCCTAGACTACGCGGTGACGGTATTGGCATGATTGCTAGCATGTCACAGCATGACTTGATCTTTGGTCACATACACAGTAGGCTTTCTGCTATCGTGCTGCATGATTACAGGTCCCCTTAGTCAAGAGCATGCAAGCACAAGACCTGTCCACAATCTGGAAGATGGGCACTAAATGTGGCAAACAGATCTTGGCGTGTGTCCGGGATCCTGAATGCAAAGCTGCGCTTGATTGCCTTACTTCATGTGCTTCCAATGACCAAGTGAGTCTTTTGTGTTTTGTGTGTTGCCAAAAGCTGTTTTGCTGGTGTAACATCAGCCAAACAGGTTGTCTTGGTTGCTGCATGGCGTCCTCACAAAATTCCTACTTTGTTTGTGTCATCACATATTCACTGCACTGGTGACTGACAAGAGCAGGCCCTCACAACAGAATGGCATCCATCACTGCAATGTCCACAACAGTAGCTCTTTTGCACACCCGGCAGATTGACATAAACCATGCAACTGCTTGTCGGTGTCGTCAATGTCGTCCATGATGTGCAGCCAAGCCTGATCACCCTGTGGCTGTGCTTGTGCTGTCAGCAGCAATTGCCCATTGTTCTCTACTCTGCTTGACAGCAAAGGCATATACTTCCCAACTTGCATCAGCATATGCAATGTTTCGTGAAAGTGCTTGGGGGTGTAAACCGTCCCAAAAAGTGTCCAGCTGCTTGGCACATCAGGTATGATGCTGTGTCACTGCAGGTTTGCAGCTTCCGCTGCATTGTGTCATATGAGAGCCAGCTGCTAGAGGATTTCTCCCTTTGCATTCTCCAGAAAAACAACTGCCTGGGCCTGAGTGCTGACATACCTATCCGCCCTAGAGTGCTACCCATGACCCACTTCCGGGGTCAACCCCTCACCCATCACCAAGCAGGTCAGGCTTGTCCATGTCAACTTCCTGCCTCTCAGTCATCAATTCTGTTTCTTTCTGTCTTGAGGTCCCTGTGTAAAACACATAGTCTGGAACAAGGTCGGCCCCAGTAACCTTCACATGTCAAATCCCCCACGCTGGTGTGTCTATATGATCTGAACTTGCCTCTGGTTGTTTCAGAGGTATGCGCAAAGAGCAGAGTGACATGCAAGAGGAGTAGGCTGGAAATCTCTGCCTAAGGTGCCAGCTTTTCAGGGTGACTCTGGTAGAAGAATTTCCCACTGAAAGGGACACAACTTCTTTCTGTTGCAGCCATCAATTGCAAAAGTTGTAATCATGTGTCTTGCTGTACAATGTCCTTGTGTAACTGATGCGTGCCCTTGTTTTTCTACAGATTCCTTTGGTTTGGGCTCAGGTTGAATGTCTGTGCGTGCATGCAGAGGATTTATTCATTGGGTGGCTAGGCAAGAAGAAATGGAGCTGGCGGGTTGTTGCTGGACAGAATGTGGCTTACGATCAGTTTCCTTGTCAGTACCAGCTGTATTACCGCGGTAAAGCCAAGAACAGCCTGTGGTACGACCCGGTATTTCAGGCAAGACTTTGAACCCAATCTCTGCATGTCCCAGTGGCTTCATCTACTGCCATGATATTGTCTGCATGTGGAGCTTGCAGCCATGGAAAGCTTGTGGTATGTGATGTGTCAATCAGACATTCCAACCAGACAGATAGGATGCTGTACAGCAGAGTCTGTCAATGTGAACACATGAGATACCTGCACTGAGCATTAGCATTCAAAGCATGTGGCTGCTGCTGAACATTGCAAAGATGAAGCATGCAACAGTGCCTCTGTCCACATGGCCCAAGCATGCAGCTTTTGTGCCTGTTTGATGATACAGCTTCTGAATCACACGTTTTGGATGCTGTCTGGCAGATACTCTTGCAAGTCTCCATAATGTGTGCTTGACGATTTCTGTTTCACCCTCAAGTTTGCCTATGTTTGTGCTTGTGAAAGCACACAGTTGTGGGGCTAACTTCACCCATCCATCCATCCATCCCACCCACCCACCCACCCATCCACCCACCCATCCAATGCAGGTGATCACTCTAGACGGCAAGGCCGTATGGCGGCGGCGACATTACCGCGTAAGGCGTGCAGAAGAGCCGGGAACCTTCCATTTTTCTGTTTTGGACAATGGCGTGATCAGCAAAGAGTTCTGGCGTATTGTGCATGTCACAGAGGATCTGTCCTGGGGCCTGTTCTACTATGCTGGGGCAGCATCTGTGGTTGGGCAAGCCTACCGAGGTCAGTCAGAATATGCACAGCACAAAGTGTCTATTTCTGCCTTTGCTGACATCCTTCTTGAGCTGTTGCTGCTGGGGCCCAACGTGGAAGACAGCTTCAAACGTTTCTTTGGTTTATGACATTGTGTTCTGCAGCATCTAACCTCATGCTGCTGGAATGATAGGTCAGCAGCATGCTGCATGCATGCAGCAATGTTGATGTTGCAAGCTGTGCTTGCTGCAGTTGAACGCTGACTCAAGGCCATGCAAAAGATGCAGAGCACCTGACTGCCAGAACACAGCCCGTTGTACCTACTACATCCTTTTCATAAGCAACATTGTGGGTGGTACAGCTCACACAGCAGACCAGGTTGCTGTTGCATGCCAACAGCATCCACCACAGTCATCATCTGTCATTCCATGCTGTGGTCAATGCAGTATCCCAGCATCTTGTGCTTGCTTCAGGTGCAGTGTTGGTCACGCCTGATGGCAAGTGGCCAGCACCAGACCAGGAGGACGCTCTGGAAGATGCACTGGAGAAGTGCGGCATCAAGAGGTGGGAGCTGTACAAGGTGGACAACTCCAGCAGTGCTGCTGCCCCCTTGACAGTACCAGAAGGACCCATGAAGACAATTGAACCTGAGGTGGTCTAGTCACTTGCTGTGGAGCTAGCAACAAATCAGGATAACCTGCAGCCCTGCTGCGGCCCCCTTGATTGGACCAGCAGGGGATTGTGAAGACAATTGAATCTGAGGTGGTCTAGTCACTTGGTACAGAGTTAGCAACACAACGTGAACAGCTTCAGCTCCCTTGACTATATCAGCTGGGCTCACGAAGAAATGAAGTTGAAGCCTATATGGTCCGTCTGGTTGCCATGGAGCCAGTGACACAAGATGGACAGCAGTACTGCAGCTGCACTATTGGTGGCATTAGGACCTGCAGAGACTGTCAATTGTGAGATAATGTAGCCAATTGTTGCAGACATGCGTGTTTACTAACTACACGTGGTTGAATGCTGCTGCCTCGGCTGTACCAGCAGGACTTGGCAAGATGGTTGAAGCATTGATGTTATGATCAGCTGTCCTTGTTCGGCTGAAAGATATTTTACATTCATCCACCCTGTTGTCCACTGCTTGCTTTGATCTGATCTCGCATCGGCTGTGAAGATGTCTGATCCTGAAACAGTCATGGATGTAGGCATGCCGGCACTTTGAACGTCCTCTGCCAGGCAGTTGGAAGAGACATTTTGACAGGGGCATTTAACCATATGGACGACCTGTTTTCATTTAATATATTAGTATATACATGTGCTTGCGAAGAAGATATATGGTGCTGTAGACCAGCAACCGACTCCAGCTGGCTAGTCAATCATGTAGCCATGAGTATGATCGTTGCATTGAGCTAGTGTTCAACTCGAAATTCAAACCAGCAGTTGGTGCCATTTATTGCACTGCATGGCATGTCGATCGTGCAACAGTCTGGTCACTCCATGCTCTTGTCCTCAACCTCTGCTGAGCTTGAGCTCTGCAATTTGGACGCATGGCAGGCCTGTAACCTAAGGATCAAAGACAAGAGACCGTAGAAAGATACCAAGATGCAGTAGCTTTAGATGACTATGCTCAGCAAGCAATTCGTCACCGTTGGCCTCAGCTGCTTTCACTGTAAGACTAGTGCAAAAATATGGCTTGAGTTTCTGCTCATTTTTGAAGCACTCTGCTCGTCGAGACGGCTCTTGGCAAGACGCTGTACAGGGTTCTGTGACAATACACCTGACCAGGCCGAGCCACACAAGGACGGTGTGTTACAATCATTGTACTTGATGCACTCATCAGTTCAATTGTCATAATCAAGGGTCTGGGATGTGAGCAAGGCAGCTGCAGTTTGCAGACTGACTAGAAAGAATTTCTGCTGCTATGTGGCTAAATGGGCCCAACAATGAAGTGTCACTGCTGGGGTGCGTTCATTGTCTCCAGAGGAGAAGTGAGCAGGTTTCGCATGCGCTGCAGCCACACTTCTTCTTTGGTCCTCTGCAAGCAGCCAACACACCCTTACCAACTCTGTAAGCATGCAACCCAAAGTAGCCCAGATTGCGATCAAAGCAAATGCCTTACAGTTCATGCCTATACTGTCAAGATGGACACAGCAAAATGTTGCCAGATGCAGAGCCATGCAGACTTTTTGAAGGGCCTGCTTCATCCACACCCCAGACTGTGAAGTTCTCAACAAAATGAAATGAGCATTTTTGGTGATGAGGCCGTGCAACCAGTGCAATGCTGTAAACATGCTTTGCCAGACAACATCAAGCAAAGCAAAGGGGGCTTACAGGGACCCTCTCAGGCAAGGCCTGCTTGCCCTTGGTGTTGGTCAAAGCCCCCATCAGGGCGCTGTCATGCCTCAGATTGCCTAACGGCCCCATGGGCAGGGCTGCAAGCAGCAGGCCTTGCTGTCATGCAATCTCAAGGGGCACTCAACACATTGCAGACATCAGCCAGAGTGCTCACTGGTGTTAGAGTTAGCTGGCGAAACAGCAAAGCTTGTGCTCATGACAGCAAAGACAGCCTTGATTCAGGGTGCCAGAAGTGTCATGTGCAGTCAGACGCAAACCAATCAATGAGCTTTCATAGGACATGGGGGCATGCTTAGCCAGCTGACTGATTCAGAGCTTGACCGGGCATGCAGATCTGGGCGCGCAGGCTTACGTGAGCCAGGGGAGTCTTCTTCTTCGCCCTCGCCTGCAGAGCCAGCTGGTGCAAACCGTGACTTGCCCTTCGACTTGCTCTGAAACCACCACACCAACTTGTCAGTGAAAGCAGCCATTGACCGTTAAAGAGGGACGATGTTGCTTCTTTTCAAACACGAGACACGAGATTTGTGCCTCACTAAGCAAGCCTGGATTGTAAGCACTCACAAAGGGCAGTGCAACAGGAGGGCAGTGGGCCAGGAAGACAGGTGGCAAGTGACATTGAAGGGAGAAAGGGGTGGCCAGCAGGCGGGGCATGGCAGTTCAGCCATCCTGGCTGTATGCATATGATCGTCGCTGCAACATGCATGTCAAACAAGTGAATACAGACAAGCTTCAGCACACTAGGGTCTATAGTAATGCCAGGGTCTATAGTAATGACAGGGTCTATAGTAATGCCAGGGTCTATGGTAATGCCAGGGCCCTCTGCCGCATCAGTTTCCAACACCCATGTTCTCCAGGAAATGAACCACACAGCCAGGAGTGCCTTGCATTACGCTGGCAGCTTGACACAGAAGCACATTTCAGGCATCTGTCACCAGAACTGTCAGAGTCCATAGCAGGTGAACTTCACATTGTAAAGTATACCTTGCTGTAGTTGACCTTGGACTTAGGGTCACTACTGGAGGTTTCAGGGGCAGCACCCCCTGATGGGCCCAAATTTGATCCCCCTCTCCTGGCCTGCTTTCAGAACAATGCCTCTTTTGCAAACTACTTCCTCAGGATGCTGAAGATATACATTGTGTGCGCAAAAGCAACAGGCTTAAGCTCACTTCATGTTGCCTTGATTGACAGTGTTACGTCACAGCACTGCACCTGACCAGGCTGTGAATAGAACTTCAACTCACACAATGGAATGCAAGGCAGCACTACTTCATTGAGCTGGATGCAGTGGGTACAAGTGGTTGTTCAGCACTGCTGTCATTTTGGTGAAAGCAGACACAACAGACTGTGTCTGCTGAGATGCAGCACTATCAGATAGGAGGAAAAGGCAGGGCGGAAGCCTGCCTTGGGGGTGATGGGCTTCCCACTGAAGCTGCCCACTCGAATAGCCAGCCCCCCTTCGGTGAGGGGACTGCGCGGGCTCTCCCCCAACACCATCTCAGGCCGGTAGTTCTTCATTGTCACACTCACATGCCTGCACACATACATTTGTTCAGATTCCACACATGTATAACTCACATGTCGACAGCAGGTGAACCTTCTGTTGATGTGTGTGCAAATGCTGTTTTGGCTGCACAGCATGAGTTGTTCTGTATGTATGTCTATTTGGCTGCATCACTTCATGACAGTTATCAATTGCATGGCTTGCCAAACTCAAAATGGCTGGACTTCTGCAAGTAGCCTAGTCTGCATGTCTTCCACACAAAGCGGGGACCAAGCAGACATTGAGGTGGCTGCTAGCCAGTCCATGACAGCTGACTAAGGCTGACATGTGACAAGCTTCTGGGCAGCAGTCAAGGCTGACTGTCAACCTGACAGTGGAGGGTTGCAATCCAGCAGCCTTTGATGTCAAACTTTGATGCCTGCAGGTGAGAGCAGTGACTGCCAATGTCAGCAGATTGAAGCTGCATCGAAACCTTTGGACTGGCTGCTCCGAAGAGGCTGACACACTAACAACTTGCGGCATGTCAGTATGATATGCCAGGCTGGTCAGGCAAGGCGGTCTGGGTCGGTTTCAAGTTGCTTCATGTTTGAGATGCAGGGCTGTGACTGACGGTGCTGCAAACGGCTGATACTGTCTGGTGTATTGGTGCAGGTAAGACTGCAAAGCTGCTGCTGAGACTGCATGGGCTTGAATGCACTCAAATTGACGATGCTGGCAGTGCTGTGTGGCTTCCCTGTATTCTGCAAGCTTGCAAAAGCATGCTGCCGCCTCTTTGCTGTGGCTGCTGATCAGACAGTCTGGTCATGCAGACATGTTATCATTTGTGAGCCTGGTGCATAGTGTTTACATGAAGCACTATGCCTGCTTTTCGCGAGCCTCTTCATAGTGTGTGCCTTGCATACCATACTGATGCTGTCATGATGAGCGGCTTGCCTCTTCATAGTGTGTGCCTTGCAAACCATACTGATGCTGTGATGATGAGCAGCTTGGGCATGTTTGGCAGCCAGAGCAGCAACAGCAAACAGCACTGTGCATGCTAGCTTGTTGACCACTTTTGAGCACGCACTCGCACCAAGGCAACTCAGACAGGGGAGTTGCACATATGGTACCTCTGTGTTGCTGCCATATGCGCAGTATAATGTAGAGCATCTTGTGTGTAGGTCGGGCTAGGCAGCAGAGAAGGTGATTGCAGGGTTGCCTAGCAGCTCACGAGAGTACAGACAATGTGAACATGACAGCTGAGTGACGCCAAGCTGGTGTTAAAGTCGTCAGCTATGCCATTAGGTAAGACTGAAACGTATCCAACTTCGCCACACCTTTTGAACATGTCATGCACTGCTACATTGCTGTCACAAGGCTGTTAGATGCTGACCTGGCAGTGGGGGTCTCAGCCATGCCATTGGGCAGCTTGGGGAGGGCTACAGGGGAGGTGGGGTCCAGCTCCCTGGCAGCCTTGGTAGTCACCTCACTGGCCACGTGGATGCACACATAGTGCGTGATGCCACTGTCCACGTCCTTGCTCACCTGCAGTGGTCATGGCATGTGCAGTGAGTGACACGGCCAATTGCTGGTACAGTCACGGCTGCAGGCGCAGCCTGCATGAAGCTGTTGATCACGACACATTGTGCAAATCAGGTACTGCAGTACCAGAAGAACACATGGCAATTGGAGAATACTGGATTGGCCTTGGTGGGATGCTTCATCAAATGACAAAAGACATATGACCAGCAGTAAAAGCGCTGTCAATTTGGTCGAGAAGATAACAGCTGATGAGTCATTGCAGACATCAAGTTGGACAGGGACTCTTTGGTGTCAGAAAACAGTCCAAGGCCAAAGATGACAATCTGATTGTGACAACATTCACATCAGCTCTTATTCAAACAGATTGGATGGTGAGGCCTTACCGGCAGGAACAGCAGCTGGAAGGTGACAACATCTCCCTGCTGGGTGAAGCAAGCAGCAATCTCTCTGAACTCGCACCCAGTCTCAAAAGCCTCTTGGATGCGCTCCTGGACATCGCTGTGGATCTCATGCCGGAAGGGCGTCTGCAGAAACAGCTGCCTGCAACATGCAAATTGCAATCTCAGTGCAAGCAGAAACTCAGCACAGGACTGCTGCCCGTCATTGCTGACTTGCTGTACGTCATGTTGTGACCAAAGGCTGTGACAAGATGCTGCTGCCCTGCACCACAATGTTGTCTTGTAGAATGTGCTGCCATTGAAGGGGCAACGCAGTCCTGCATGTGTGTATGCTGCAAGAGATGGTTCTGGAAGAGTGGCTGCAATAATCTTGTGCTCTGATGGATGAAGCTTGAGCTGGGAACAGAGACAGACTAGCAATGAAGTGCAGCCTGTGAGCTTGTGCAGGCATATTGTGAGCTTGTGCAGGCATAATGGTAGACTTGACAACAGAAACATGCTTGTATTCCACATGGAGCCATCAGTCAGCTGAGCATGCACTGCAGTGCAGTACAATATGTTGCATGTAAAGACTAGCTGTGGAAGACTACAGTGAAAGCCACATAATAACTTTGGTGCTGATGCCAGCAAGTAATGAAAAACCAAGCAAACCTAGAGTCTGGCCTATGCAGACATAGGAAATGAACAATGAATGGTCTGCTGACTGTTTGTTCTTTGCAAAAGCAGATGGAATACGTCTATGCAGAGTACAAGCAGACAACTTTCATCATTGCATGGAGTCTCAGGCAGATGTGATGGAAGTTGGACAGAAGCTTACCATGACTTGCCAACCACATCAGTGTCTATAAAGCCCAGCCGCTCGCAGAACACCTGCAAGTGAAGCTGTTTGCGTCCGCACTTTGCTTCATGACCATGCATACCCTTGAAGCACTGTGCTGCGTATCTAGCATGATCGTGGATGGGACCAAAGCTTACATTGTTGACAAAAACATAGGGCTGGTCGTCCTCCTCAATGGCTATCAGGCCCACAGGGTACGGTGAGTAACGAAGCATTTCCGCCAGACGTGTATACTCCTTGAGAAGTTCTGGATCGTCGAGGTCACTTGCAGTGACTTCATAGGTATCTCCTGGAAGCCGACCTTCTTGAAGGAGTGGCGCAGAAGCTGTGCCGTCCCGGTGAGCGTCTAGAGACACTCTCGCCAACCGTTGCTTCTGGACCTCCTCAGCACCGTAGGAATCCTTTGCAATGGGCAGACCCTCTGAGTTGTCTTGGATTGATTCTGGGTCGCTTGATTTAGCACCTTCTAAGCCAGGTCTGATATCTGCAGTTACACCAGGTGCAAGAGCGATGTTTGGGTTTGCCTCAGACTCGCCTTTCTCAGCTGGCTTGCTAGCGCAGACACCCATCTTGCGCTGCAGCCAAGCAGTTCCGGGCTGGTTGCCGGTGTGTGCAGGAGAAATCGGGCTCAAACCGTAACGCCAGCCTCAGGGCGGAAACTGTCTCCCTGTTGAGTCAGTGAGCTATTCAGTCAGCACCGATCCGTCCGTCACCAATGAGGTCCATCTGTCAAGGGAACACTCTGTGCACAGGTGGATGTTTTGTGTTTGCCACGCTGTCAAGCATCAAAATCCGCTAAATCAATGCTGACCTGCATGCAAATATGCACCATGCTACATGAACACATGCTAAGCGCATGCAGGTAACAAAACAAGCTTGAGATCAAGGTTGCAACAATAAATGTTGGAATATGTGTTGTTGATTATTGATGGCATTTCTCATGAGTGATCATGCATCAGAGTCTGACAATCTGCTGTGCAGCTTTGCTAACTGCATACCTGATCATCCCATTGGTTAATGAATGTATGACATCACTGCTGCTATATAGCAGCTACTTGTCAATGCATGCATCAGCAAAATGCCTGGTCACTACCTGAGCAGGCCTTCAAGCTTGATCATAGCTACAGCCCAAGAGGGCCTTCTAATGGGATAATTGTAGACAAACTTGATAGCATGCCTTGTATCTTAGCAGACATTTCATCCTCATCTGCTGGCCTTCCATTTTCAGAGCATTTCCTGATACCCCCTCGTTGCTGTATTGGATCATCTGCGGTGATGTCCAAGTCAACAATGCTGCAGCGGCCGCCTGTTTCATTCCGCAGAGGCAGGTGGCGAGGCACTGTGTTGTACAAAGGTGTACCAATGACCCTCACATAGTTGATGCGTGAACAATAGTTCTGCCCAAACTGCTGTGCTCTGCCAATCACTTCCATCTGCAAGTGAAACTTAGGAATCTGTTGCAGCTTTCATAACTTGCTCTCAAAATTGAGACTGTGAGTGCCTGAGAAGGTCTGGTCCAGCTTGATAAAGAGACGTGTGTACACAGTGTGGGATGCAGTCAATGCCATGAGCAGCACTACTTCATGTTTGAAGATGCTGTTATGCCTGTCTCGCCTAAGTAGAGCAATACTCTACCTCTTGCAACATATAGCAATGGCTAACCTGTACATTGAAGGTGTGTCAATCTTTCAGATTTTGCTTGACAAGGAAATTACCTTGAAACTCCCTTCAATACAAAGGATTGGAGGTATCAAGAAAGACTGGAACTTTGAATGTGTCTCACAAGCTGATCCAGGATCTTGACCCAGACTGTGCTTGCAAGCCAGAGTGCAATCGCCACACAGCGCACACTTGTTGCAGTTGCCATGGAGCAATGGAAATGCAGGTGTTGCCGCAAGTTCCAGCCCGCGTAAACGGCCCGTACTGAAGTAGAATCGCACATTGCAAGGATGAAATGCCTCAGCCTGCAGGGAACGCGGTGCAGTCATTTGGTTGAATCTGTGTTTTCAATCGACAAAGCCTGTCAGCGTGTAGCAGTCAACAAGGAACTTTCTGATGCCTCCAGCAACACCATGGTGCAAAGCATGCGCATGTGAAAGCTACATATGTATGAGGAAGCCATGGCTGTGGATACATAGCCACATTTGGGCATACCCACAAATGATGGGCACGCCACTTGTATCTCTCATCTACACACTGGTTGTTTGCAAATAAGCTTAGTAGGTAAAATGAGCTGTGATATGTTATGCTCTGCATGTGTGCAACATACTTGCCTCTGGGTATTCAATGTAAGGCTCAATCTGTACCTCCCTAACAAGACATATAGGGTGAACAAGCTCAAAATCTAACACATCTGTGACCTTCTGCTCATTGCATCGCTCGCTGCACCAGTATTGTGGAGTGACATCCCCACCATAAGGACTGAGTGCATAGCTTAAATCCATTTGTATAGGGACAACTATCTCAGGGTCAAACAACGGATGATCATCAACTCCTGCATTAGTGCAAGGTGATCTTTGGCATTGTTTGTCTTATGCCATGTATGCCATGCAAGACTGACTCATGAGTAACGACTCAGTGATACATATCATGTCGGCACTCCTGCTTATTGCTAAAAGCAAGGTAAAGGCCCGACCTGTTGAGCTGGCTTCAACATGGTTCTGTATCAATGACACATCAGCAGAGGGTTTCATCATGCGGACATACAGTCTCTTGAAGCGTGTGGAGCACTGCACAGCTGTTGTAGCAAGCCTATGATCCTGCAAAGATGCACCTCTGCTTATGCATCTGTAGATGCACTCGAAAATTTGCGTCAACGTCTGAGTACGCTGCCAACAGCAGCGTGTGTTATATGTATAGCATGACCACACACGTGTACTGTGCAAATCGTTTCTGGAACATGTTATGTGTCACATGTGTATGTGAGTAGTGTCGACATCAGAGGCTGAGGCATGCAGAGGGTTTTGAGGTAGATCTGAACGCCCACATGACAAGGAATGGTGCCTGTCATGTCTCTGACAACCCAGCTATCCACACAGCCTTTGCAAAGTTCTCTCCAAACTCCACCGGAAACGACTTCACATGCGAATTCAAGACAGATTTCGAATGTCTTGGTCAACTCAACATCCGATAAAATCATTTTAACACTGACCTGTTGCTCGGGCTTGTCTGTTTAGCGACTCTATGCTGGCCGCCTCATCAGGCTCCAAATATCTCATGATAAGGATCATAATGTCTCTCTGAAAGGCAACAACGGCGGCCTTCAGGCTTATGCGCAGACCAACTGCCGACTGACGTGCACGTACTGTTACAGTGACAAAGCGGCAAGGCTCCTCCGCCTACCGGAAGCTTTGCAAGCGTCTGCTTATCCTCAAAGCAGGCTGCAGATACAGCCAACATCTCCACCGCTGGCGGGCCCGGGCTGTAAGTCTGCTAGGCTGATTTGCAAAGACGACCCTGAACCCTGGACCCAGACTCAAAGAGTATCAGTCCGCTGTCGTCACGCCGTGTCCTACACCAGGCTTGTTCCACCCATCCTAGGATCGAATTCCGATTGGATCGCGACGTCGATCAGATCAACAGCTTGCAACAACTGGACTGTTCAATGTCGCTTCAAGCCTTGACCTAAAAGTCAGCATGCTAGCATGCAGACGCTACGAATGCATCCCAGCAGCTTTCGAGTCAGCTACTTACCATGACGGTAAGCTTTAGCCTCCGAGATGCATTCAATGCACTCCATAAGCTGCTGCTTGTTGCTGCCAAATTTCCTGCACTGATAGTCGGCTGTGATGATAATGAGACCATCAGAGTCAATGAACGCAGCAGGTTGTGACAGCCACATGCATGTCAGAGAAAGTCAAGCAAATCCAGCTTCGAACTTTCGTTGTTCTGCCATGCATCGCAGCATATGGATGGTGCGTGGGTCCATTGTCTCTCCACCAAGCAAAAAATATGAGAGCTCTACAGGCTCTGCTACACTTGTATGTGAACTACGCACCTCTGTTGAGTTTTCACACTAATCAACCACAACACTAAGACTTGCTGAGTCCAGTCACAATCAAATCTCAATTTTGCAATGTTGTGAGTGTACATACTTTGTGCTCTGGATATAAATCATGTCTGCAGTGATGGCTCTATTTAGACACTAAAGATTGTCGAAGCTGTCATTGCATCTTAGTAACATTGCCACAGGGTTGTAGGCACCACAATGGATGCTTGGTACACAATCTTCCAGCGCCACTGGTTTTTAAGTATTCATTATGACCAACACCCAGTGTGTCCATCCAATCAGTCCAGTTCACCATTTAGCAATGGGTATCCACATGGTTTCACTTCAGTACCCCAAGCATTTCGAGTATCAGGGCTGCCTGTCAGGATCAAGTCGGCAGCAAAGTTGTCTGCACAAGCACAAACATGCTGTTAATATGGCTGTAAAGCTGATGCATCGTTGAAAGCTGGCAACTTCATCCTGCTCAAGGTGGTAATGATCAACAAGATAAATGTGCACATGACATGCAGCTGTGCCAATCTTTTGTCGGCTAGCAGCAACTGGGCCAGTCTATACATATTGTCATCAGGCTTACTGATGCCGTACAGCGGCAATAAATGTGTATGCATGCACACAGCAAGGAATCATCAGTCATGCCACACATTGCAGAGGAAAGTGATGACCAAAGTTGGGACACATATATGCAAGAGGACACTTATGCTTGCTCAAGACCAGTGCGTGCACAAAGATACTTATGCCACAGCCGTGGCAAATGTAAGCTGGTGCAATGATACGCTGTATATTGGAATGTCATGATGATGATATGTCATATGCCAGGCAACAAAGCTGAGCTTGCACAGCTCAATGAGCATTGCTGACTTACCAATGGCGAAGTCAGAGCAGCCTAGGTAAGGGGTGTTCAGCATCACATGCCAATTTCCTTTCTCATGGTGCACCAGAGTTCCTGCATCACAACTAATTAGTTGGCAATCAGTGATTGGCCTTGGCAGTAGCGCAACACCTTCATGAAAGCCAAGCAAGCAGGTCTTGAGGCTTTGATCTTGGATGATCATTCTCATTTGATAATGACCTGGAATTCTGTTCAAACTGCTGTAGCGGCTCCAACGCTCTTCAAGACAAAATGACCAGTCATCACTCTCATATTGACAAAAATGGCATGCATGGCAAGCATCTGTTGAAACCTGGAATGCATGCGTCGCTGCTGGCATCATGGACTTGGGGGATGCAGAGACATGCCACATGCAATCCAACACCAGAGCAGCAATTCAAGCACAACCATGAGGGGTTAATCAGTGGTCAAGGATTGACAGCATGCCACCGTGCTGAGGAGGTGTTTTGCAATCACAAGACAGAAAAACGAATGCTGCAATTAGACACAAGCATGATGACCAATGATGAAGAACAGCGCCCACCCCATGTGACCGTTGCATGCTGCCCAGGCTCAGCAGTCACTGTCAAGCCAGAGGTCTGTGACTGACTGTAGGTCTCAGAGTAGCCAGCTGTCAGCTTGCCTTCCAGAAAAGAAAAGAACTCTGCATCCAGCAGCAGCAGCAATGGTGTAAAAATTTGTTGCTGTAATGTACATCATACTGTCTATGTTCAGCAGCAGCAAGTGCTGTGATGGCAGAGCTTTGATTGGACATGAAGACCTGTGACTGATGCAGCATTGTGAAGCAGTCACATATGTTTGCAGGCAACTCAGGCATCTAAAAAGGAGCCAGTTCACCAGCTTGTCATTACAGAGGTTAGAACAGGCTGCAGGAGAAGCGCTCACTTGATCCCAGCTGAGTGCCAAGGTTCCATGAAGATGACTTGGTGTAAGTTGAGGACAGCTGCAGTACACAAATGTGTCATACTTGAAGCGCAGTTCATCAAGAAGCAAATGTAACAACAGCCTTGCACAGTGAAGGTACACAGGGCAGCCTTTGTCAAGTGCCAATACACAGAATGCTTGTGACAGCATGCTGCGCAGGTTTGCTTGCATGCACATGGTCACACATGGTTGCACAGCTGAGCAGAGCCAGGTCTGTGCAAGCAGCTGGGCACAATGTCCTCACGCTGGTGTGACACAATGTCCTCATGTTGCTGCAGCGACGTCGTGCTGACAGCAAGAATGCTTGCAGATGCAATACAGATTATAACGAATGGCCATGCAGGAATCAACACAACAACTTTGTCAGATAGGCTGCATGGCAGCCAGGTGGTGCAAGCACTACAGACAAGCTCTTAATGTGACTGTTGCTGCATTTGGCCCTTGACAGTTTTGTACGCCACCGGTACCACCACTGGTGATGACAGCATCCTCCCTGCACACCAGCCAGTCAACCAATCATGTTCTTTCATTCATTCATGCCTGTTCATTCATTCTTTATACACGTGTTTTCCCATCCTGTACAAAAGGCCTCAGGGTGCCCGTTGAGAAATGCAACAGCAAATGCCACGAAGTAAACAAAAGAGACATTGGCACGCTGCTGTTGCCAGCAATGGTTTGACGCTGCTCTTGCATGTTTACTGCAAAGAATGTCACATCAACAAGACCGGGCTCAAGTAGCCTGGTGATGGCCCGTGCATAGCTCAGCTGGTTGCATACAGCACAGCCTGACAGCCATTCAGCAGAAAGAATGCAGGGCAGGTGTTGTACAGAACACAGTACGTTCTATAAGAAGCACCAATACTTTTACGCCTGCTCGGAAAGGCATCATTACTGGTCCTCAGCAGGAGGTATCAGCCGCGGTTGACAATGTCATCTTGGTGACGGCTCTCTGCAGTCAACACCTCAGGAAATCGAAATTCGACAGTAACAGCTTCGACAGAAGCTGCCGAATATTCCAAATGATAGCTAAAGTGAGTCAACCACGGATGTCCAGATGCTCTGTCCGAGGCTGTGCTCTGCACCGACTGGTCAGACCTCAGGAATTTTCAGCCATTGAGCGGACCTCAGCTATGAGCTAAGCGGAAATGGCATCAGCTAATTTTGAACCTGCACGTTTAGCAGTGTCTGCAGCATCTGAAAGTGCAGTTACTGGACTGGCATCTTGGCAGGAGGTCCTTTTGATGGTAGGTTTGCAAACCGTGCTACAATTGCAGTATGTTACACCGGATGCCATCATCGTCAAGAGACAAAATTTGTTGAGCCAAGGCATGAACTGCATCGCATACAGTGTCATGGCATTAGGAGTTCAACTGATATCCACCTGAAACCAATGATACTAGATTGAACCATCAATGCTGTATTACACACTGCAGCTGCTGTGCTGCACTGAAGCTACACCATCTCTCTATCACTTTCAAGCTGTGTATCAATGTGTCTTCTCAAAATTGGTCTGCTTACTTTCACCTTGATCTTGCCATTAGGACTGCTGCCACTGCAAATGCTGCAACTGCTAATTTCCTCCTCAATTGCGGTGGAGCTGAAGTGGCATTGTGGGACCTCTGGCCGGTTCCCTGCACAAACCTCACTTGTCAGCTCACACCAAAAATGGGCATCAATGCTAGTGGACAAATACGTCAAAAACTTGCTGATCAGCTTCTGTGCTGCAAGCATCTTGTACAACAGCATGGTGCCATGTCCAAAAGACATGGTGTGCGCATTTAGACAATCATGTGAAGCAAGGAAGATTGTGCCCAGCGAGGCAGTTGACTGTCACAACCAGAGTACACACTGATCGAAAGCAGATTTGACATGTGCTATGCTTGCATTGCACAGGCCAACTGCATGAGGCTCTGACAGGAAGCGCAATGCACCTCTTGACAGCGTAGCAGCCGTGTGGAAGCAAGGCTGGAAGCAAGCAACCAAGGACCTGCAGCTGTTGCTGCTGAAAAGCAAGCTTGAGACACCTCATGCTTGCACTACCAAGCAAGTTGCATCAGGCTGTGACAAGAAGGGCAATGCACCTAGTGACAGCGCAGTGGTGGTGTGCTGGAGGGAGACAGGGGAGCAGCAAGGCAGCTAGGTGTCAAGACCAGAGCTGTTGCTGCTGTGAAGCGAGCTTGAGACGTGCCATGCGAGCCTCTGCAGCTGCCGCCATCTGCTCCCGCTTCTCACCAGCTTCCCTCTCTGTCTTGGATTGCTTTGGAGGCTTCACTGCTTTGCCTTGCTTACTCCTGCAGACAGACGCATCACTGTCTTGACCACGTCATGCTGTTGTAACCAGTATGTAAGCAGGCTTGCCTGCCATGATTGTTATAACAGACCATTCACAGCGCTTCCAGCTAAGATCATGCCATGCGTGCCATAGTACCCTGTCATAATGCCTGATGCTATACAGAGTGAGGATTTTATTGTGCAACTGGCCACAACTAATACGGTGACCAACTTGCTGCATAGGACTGGTCTAGCTTGCCAGCCTTCATGACATGTCCCAAAGACAGACATGAGTGTTAATGTGTTCAGAAGCAGGTCCTGTCTAGTTAACATCTGTGACTGTACTGGCTGTCCAATGCATACCCATTGCATGTGCAGTGCAAGCAGCACGCAGAATAGCATGGTCAAATAGGTTTTGTACCTGGCAGCAAGAGCAGCAGCGTCAGCAGCTGCTTTAGCAACTTCAGCCTCGGCAGCTGCTCTGGCGCCTTCTGCAGCTTTGGCTTTTTTCTCAGCCGCAGCTCTTTTGCGCTCCTTCTCTTTCTCCCTTTGCTTTGCCTTCTTCTCAGCCTGCCACAGACACACACGGACGTTGTAACTTGGAGCAGATGATGTGTAATGACTTACACAGCTAAGGCTGAGCGCATGCTGTGCTTTGACTGCAGCTTATCTGCACCTGCTGCTGATCAGGGGCCAAACAGTAGGAAGTGCAAACAAGCTCCCCTATCATACTGCTACTTACGCAAGGTGCAGCTCCAAGCATAACATGAGGGGCTGTATGGCCATCATGCTCACCAAATGAGCAACCAAAGGGCTCACGTGCATGCAACGGATCACCAGTCCAGTATTGCTATCGGCTAGCCACAAGCACAGCTCTTGCCTATCAAATATGAGACATGCTGCGACTCTAGAAAGGCAGCCTGAATGTTGCACACATCACATCTTCCTCATGCAAAGCGCTGCTCAGATTGCTGTTGCTGCTGTGTTCAGATTTAGCATAAAACCGCAGACATGCGCAGCGGCAATTAACACACAGATACAAGCAATGCCGCAAGCAGCACAACAGGCTGGGCGGCTGCGCAAGCATTTGCAACTTGCAGATACATGCAACGGTGAGGTTGACCGCAAACAGCACAAAGAGGTGCTGCAGCAAGTGCCCTGGCTTACTGCAAATAGCACCAACAGATGCTGCAGCAAGTGCCCTAGCGGGCTGCAAAGAGCACAAAGAGGTGCTGCAGTAAGTGCCCTAGCTGACCGCGAATAGCACAACCAGATGCTGCAGCAAGTGCCCTAGCTGACTGCAAATAGCACAACCAGGTGCTGCAGCAAGTGACCTAGCTGACAGTGATTTGCACAACGGGATGGCACAAAGGGATGCTGCAGCAAATGACCTGTTTGGCTAGTTGCTGTGACTCTAGCTCGTCAGTCAAGGGGCTGGGCACTCCTGCCAGAGTGTAGTCCCACTTGTCAGGCTGGCTCGCCATGAACCTGCATCCAGGACAACTTGGTCTCACCAAGCACAAGACCAGCCTGACACCTTGTCATAGATGCTGACCATATGGTGTCACAATCCATGGAGCACACCGCCCTTTGGGATAGCACAGAGTGCCAATGATCAGCATGTGATGGTGGCTGGCGCCTGTCTTGTGCCGCATCTTGGTGTGGGTTCGTGACAAAGTGCTAGACACAGCTGCTTTTCAGAGTGATGTACACAGTGCATGTCTCTACAGCACCACCTCTGCTGCTTTTCTGTTCCCCTACACACGTGGGCATGCAGTGCACACAGAGGCCCAAATATGACCTCCTGAATGCGTCTCTGACTGCCTTGTCTGCTGCCACATCATATGGCACTTTGCCTCTACTGTCAGCCTCACAAGGGTTGGTTCCTGCTTCCAACAGGCTCTTGACCTTGTCAGCATCACCTGCTTTTGCAGCCTCGTGCAGAGGAGGATCAGGCTCCTGCAACAGCCAAGACTATGTGCTCAGTTCCACAACGATGCCAGCATGCATTGGTCATTGGTCAGGGCTGCTTGACAACACTTGAGCATCAGCGTATTGTCCAGGGGTGCATGCCCTCTGTGACAAACATGTACCCGCCTGTTTCCTCATGCATGCATTGCAATCGCCCATGCTCACTTTGGGGGGCTGTGGCTCGGGCTCAACTGAGGCTACAGCATCCTCCTTTTTGAGAGAGGGCTTGGCTGGTTTCGAGACTGCTGCCTTTGATCGGTCGGCCAAAGCTTGCAGCGCATGACTGCTTGGCTCAAAGACAGACAGCAAAGTGTAGAGCACGCGCTTGGCCTCTGAGAAAGTGGGCCGCCTGCACCACAGGAAGCATTCTGCCCAAGCTGAACAGCGCAGGACTTACGCAAACTTGGTTTGAAAGTATTCTGGCTGTTGTACATGTGCAATTGCACTACCGCAATAATTGACTTCAAAGGCAATGTCATGAATGCAGCGCAAATACTTCTGCCTTACAGACTCTGAAGTTGGTATCAAATCAGCAATGATAGGTAAGTCCCCGGGATGTACATTGACATTGCAGTAATGTAAATGGCTTGCAGCCTGTTCCATTCTGGCAAAGCTGACCTGGTGTTGAAAGGAATGCTTCTGATCCGGGGGTCATGCCGCTGCAAGGCAGCGTCGTCTCCTCCATAAATGGGGCGAGCATTGCTGACAGAGGCCTGCACAAAGATGCGGTCTGCACGCGCCAGCAGCTGCTGCCAGCTGGCCAAGGTGTCCTTGATCTCCTTCTCTAGAGCTGCCTGCACCAGGTGTAGGCGGGCAGGGTCAGCCAGAGTGTGCGCAGATGCATAACAGGTGAAGGCGGCCAGATTCAGCCAGATTGTACTCAGACGCATAGCAGAACACTGCACATGGGGCCCATATTAATATACTGCTATGAAGCCAAGCGTATGGTCTTCAGAATCGCGGTGAGGCATACTTGATACCTGACTGGCTGATGCGAGAGCCACGGCTGGCACAGGTTCAAATTAATCCATCAATTGAGTTAGACGTCACATAGACTTGACTTGGAGAGTTGCTAAAGAGCCGTTCTGGTCGCAAGCCATCATGACTTCCATCAATGTTTCAAGAGGCCAGGCGTATGCCAGAAATGTAAGCCCTTGAGAACGCATGACAGTGATGCCTAATGTTTGAGGCAGGAAATTAGCCGGAATGTAATTATCAGGGTGACCTAAACAGTTAGGGTAAAAATAAACAAACAAAACCAAGGCAGCACCTCATTGTAGCGGCGGATCTGGGCTCCTGCAGACTTGATGCTCTTTCCTGTTGCATCCTTGGCTGATTGCCTGCCGCCTGCTTTTGCCCTGCATCAATACCACGTTAGAAAGCTCACACAGCTGCACAAGTGGCTTGATCTGTGCAATGTTTGAAAAGTAGCCCACTTCTGTTCTTCAAAGCTATGAGAGCACCTGGGGTTCCTTGCTTGGGCTGCTGCAGTCCTGATTTAGCTTCATTAATCATGATGCACATATCCCCAAACATGACATACTCAATGCTACCACAGCAGGCACAACTTGCTGAGGTGTGTGAGAAGCAAAATGCATGAGTACTAGAAGCTAGCGTACTGTGGAGCACGTGCAGCAAGCATGCTTGATGCACTGTTTTCACCTGACCACGTATCGATGATAGCTTTTGTGTGCAAGCTCCTTGAATAGAGGCGCGTTGGTCTTGCTGTGCTGTGAAGGGGGCACTGGGCGCAGGTCAAACACAGCAGCTGAAAAATGGCCGCCCTTGGACAGGATCACAGCCCAACACTGGGCAGAGGCTGTCAAAGTGATCAAGCGCTGCAGGAGCTCCACATCTGGTATCGAGCGGCTGTCCTGCTCAGATATCAGGACTGGTCGCCAGACAGCAAACACCTTGCCTTCTGCATGCAAACAGTTGTATTGTTGATCAACATGCGTGTGTATGTTGTTGAAAAGTCTAGTCCTGCATCCAGGCAACTGCAGTAAGCATATAAGAAGCTGCAGCAAAAATGCTGCCAACTATAGCATCATGTGTGTGGACGTGTTGTCAAACTGTCAGCTGGCATGGGGTGCCAAGCCACTGCAGTAGATATGTAGAGAGCTGCAGCAAAAATGCTAATGTCTGTGGGAACATTACAAGCAAAGGTGCAATGACAGGGGTGTGCCAGCATCTCTGCAGCATGTGATTGCCTGCTGTGCTGAAGTTGCCAGCATCCAGCTTGATAGATGATGACTTCCACACTTGTTGACAACCAATCAAAGAGTGCCTACCCTGATTTTTGAACATGAGCTGAGAAGACTTCTGTGTCATGACTTGCCCACTGGAGCTGGCTTCATCATCAGAGTCTGTGTCTGAGCCAGAAATGCTTGACACCTGAAGAAGATTTTGGCATCAGTGTGTGCCTTTGAGCAGACCCCAACAAACTGAGAATCAAGGTGCAGTTGCAAGGAGACATCACAATGGCAGGCATGTTTGCACAGCATGCTTCATGCACCTTGCACCTTACCTCGTCTTTTTCGCTCACAAGCCGCTCAAACTCTGCCTCATCGACTGCTGGCCTACCGACAGACCTGAGCTTGATATTGAAGCGGTGCCAGTCACTTTTGAAATGTAGACGTTGCTCTGTCTGACTGTCAAATGGGCCGGTGTTTGTGCCTGACACTCACACAAACGATTGATATGTCCAACAAGATTGACTTTTGTGCAATAGGCTTATTAAACTTGCTCAGGTCCATACCTACACCACAAGTGACGCAAGTGTGGCCTGACTCTCCAGGATGGTCCTCGTGCTCACTACAAACAAATATACCGTTATGAATTGCTCGCGTATGCTCAGCAATTAGCAAGCCTTTTTAAGAGTAGTCATACCTTTCAGCCGTAAGCACAGAATCAGCAGAAGCCTCTGCGAGTTGGGCAGCATCAGATTCAGCTTGTTCCGGTGAAAGAGGTGCTTCGGTTGCGGCTCCAGCTAATGTCACGGCATGCAAAAAAAAGTCCTTCGGCAATTGGGTGATGGCTCCAAGCGTTGCCATCGGGCCGCACAGCAGAAAGTATGCTGACAGTGATTCTGATCCGTGCAGTCAGGCTGTCACACCTTGCGCAGCGGCGTGCAGAAGTCGCACATTCAGGCGCAGATTCCAGTGAGTACAAGTTTTGCCCTACGGGATCACTTTCTGCTTTGCTTTGTAGAACTTGAACGCAATGTGCATGTCAGTTGCATGCAAGACCTAGCTCTGCGCGTAGGGTTTGGCAGAGCTTGGCGATCTGTGGACACAGCGGACTCGACAAACAGGATGACCAAAAGACC
>JAABUP010003791.1_pt1 | contig 26162 bp, 26 predicted proteins | sample 5559201 | NCBI WGS metagenome assembly JAABUP01 (sample SAMN10711887, study PRJNA513373) | rock metagenome | isolation source: Antarctica rocks | place: Antarctica | reverse complement strand
CGTTCCAGCTAATCGTTTTTGCCAGGTACCTACTAGGTGTGCCTAAACCCTAGTCCTGTGAGCCAACATGCACTAACATGAGACACTAATTGCACCCAAGGGGTGTGCGCTGACAGGGCGAGTGCCATAGACGCAATTACGAGGCAGAAAACCTCTGCCCACTACCCGACACGGAAGCCTGAGAAATCAGCATGTTACCACTGAGGCTTGAACCCGTGACCTGCTGCGTCACATCCTGACACATAGCAGCTTATACCAAAGGCTTAGTGGTATGAATCGCGGCAAAGTGGTTGACTGAAGCAAGTACAGCAGCATCCGTAATCAGCTGACTTGCATGATCCAGTAAATAAAGTTAAAACATCATCATCATCGACAATGCATTGACATGTATGTGTGGGCACTGTTGCAGTTTTTGAAGCAACAGCAAAGCTAGCTTGCTGTGCTACTTCTGCTGCTGGCTGCTGACACGTCCTGCAAGGCCTCAGCAGTGTAATTATACCCGTATATGCTTCGTCTATAGCACGATTCAATGCTAGGAGCTGGGCAGCACATCATATCTGGCTTCTTGGGCACACTTTGCCAGTCAATTTTTTTGTGCTGAGCTTCAGACCAGGGCACAAACTTCTGCCATTTGCCCTTGCTCAGGGCCATGGCAGCTTCGTATTCATATCCCAACCGTACAGCAGGGTCAACAACCATCTTGTCATATCCCAGGCGGCGGAAGTCCTCACAGAAATGGGAGCACTCTGATGCTGGGCATTCCCCATTCTGTGCATTCCTGGATGTACACACAGCTTTGCACAGGTTCTGTTGAACAGTCCTTGAACTCATGGACATGAAGCTGCATGCCGGTGTGCACAGATGCTGTGTACTGTATGGTATTCATAATTGTTAAGGAGCACAATGTATGAAGCATCGGTGACCAACTGACCAGTACATTACCAATTTGCATAAAGCCAGGCATCAGCAAGTGTGTAGCTCTACTAAGAAGAAAACAGCATCGCAATCACCGCAGGAAAAGCTGCAGTTTGCCTACCTAAACATGAGGCCTGACTGCTGTATAGGAGCAGCATCAAAGACAGCTAGGCCATTCCAGCAGCATGTCACCGGGAAGGCCAGTCCCTGGCGCATTCTGTGCATGCCGTATGCGTCTCCAACTGGCTTGTCAAAGGCACGGCTGAAGATGGTTCCCTCTGCATCTCTGGCCACCCAGTTGTCATAGAAGCGCAGGAGCAGCGGCTGCATCATACAGGAAGAACTTTGGCCTCAGAGTGGGTTGCTGTGCTGGTACATCTTCAGCAGCTTGCATGCAGGTACCCAGACTGCATATGGAGAAGAGATGCTACTGACGACAGCAGTCCTTGGTAGCATCATTTTGGCCTGGGGTTTGTCAAGATGTGGTACTGTTGTTTGCATGACATCGACAACTGGCTTCTGGTATCAGCAGAGGCTGACTGCAGATTGCTGATGATGGTCTTGCACATTGTTGATGTGGTGGCAACAGTTTTGGAGGTGACAGCCAGCTGACAAACAACGCGCTGGAGCGAATCAAGAGATGCCAAGCCGGTATGTCAAGCTTCCAGAGTCAACTTACATCTAGCTTGTAACAACCGCGACTGTACTGAAAGCACAAGTTGGCAGTTTGACAAGATCAAGGCAAAGTACAACATGCAATGGCATACCTGAAGTCCCCAAATTCCTTTGCGTAAAGCTCTGGGGATGTGCTTTGCTGTTGAAACCTGGTAGTGATCTAGACCACAAGCTAGGTTGGCTTCCTCATGTGCAAGCAGGCGGTGTATGTGCTGCGCACAGAAGTATACATCATTCAGGAAAACCACTTTATCTGCTTTGAACACAACGTGGTCTCCATCATCGTTGGTGGTGGTGGCATTAACACCACCATCACTGCTGCTGCTGCTGCTGCTTTTGATATTGCTATGTAAATAGGTATGGCTGCTGCTGCTGCTGCTCTGGCCGTGATTATTGTGATTGCTGCCATTGTCGCTGTGGTTCTGATGCCAATGTAGTGGCCCCAGCGCTTTGTTGCGTACTCTGGCTAGAAAGTCTATGCGTTGCTCATTGTCCTGTCGTGTGACGCCACCTGTATAGGCAAGCAGCATGTGCTCAGCATACTGCTCACCAATGGGGATCATGGTGCTGCAGGCTGTACGACGTCTTGCTGCATGTTTGTGAACTGCTGAGAAGAGGCTTGACACATTTGTACAGCACTACCAGAGCCATCCTTGCTCATTGCATACTCTGTGCATGCATGCGACAACACATTATTTGCAAAGTGACATTGTTTGCAATGCATGGCAGACACCATCATACCTGTCTCAATATGATGTGGGACTTCCAGCAATCCCAGCAAATTTGCCAGAAGCTCCAGCCAAGGACCTGTGAAACACACACAGTGCAATGAGCTGGCAGCAATGGTCATCCATGACAGCATCTAGAGCTTGATAACTAAGTCACTGCGTATGACATGACCTATCACCTGTGCTGTCAGTGCTACCACTCTCATATATAGACACAAAGATGGAGCCTGTAGGCAAGCTGACGCTGAACTCAAGCAGCTGCAAGACATAGTGTGGCATTAATGCTTCTGTGTTGGTCAGAAGGCCTGCCACAAAGACCTTCTGAGGCCTGGCAGATGGCATGACGTCCTCTTTGAGCCAGTCACATAGCTGCAAATCCGTGGCTGCAGATGAAGTGGCCAGATTAGCTGTAACCTCCAACAATCGAGGCAGCGTGTTGTGACTGCCATTTCGTTTTGCTGCATCCTTTGCTGCTGAGGAAATTAAACGCCACAGATGCTTGACAGTATCACCAGCGTCAAGTTGCTGATGGGCAGTCCGATCTTGAAACTCAAGGGATTGTAAGGGCAGAAACAGCTGCAGGGCGCTGGATGCGATAGATTGATAAGGTGTTACTTTGTCAAACTTATCTGGTCGTATTGATGGGGGCGTGACTGTGCACGCAACTAAGATGCATATCCATAGACACAGACCGATCAACAAGATCAGTAAGGTACATGGTAGTCGCAGTGCTCCGCGAACCTCGATCATTCGAGAACATGGATTTCAAATAGCGGATTGGCCTCGCGAACCAGCAGCCTCGCGTTGTTTACACAGAAACTTGTCTGGTCAACACATCATACTTCACTCCACAATTGCACTCTGACTGTGAGTTTGTAGGTTTCACTTGAAGAGTTTGTAGGTTCAAAGCCACTTGTCATGATTTTGTTCTCAGCAGAAGTAAGCATCAACACAACTTACAGCTGCTTTGGATCATATCATGTCATGTTGTGTGCACATGTGTGTGGCTACTGCTCAGCGTATACCTACACATTGCTGTGGTGTGAACATTACTGCTAGACTTTGTGCTATCCAGCATATATAACAACTCTTGGGATGATTCACCAGAAGAAACTTGCCATTGACAGCTTCAAGGCCGCTAGATTACACCTTTGCTGTGATCAATGCCAAGTGCAAATGAAATTTATGTGAGCCTGCTCACAGCATGGCCATGGGGTTCCCAACAAACAATGTCCAAACACAATTGCTGTAAGCATTGCATTCTTCACAGAGCACAATCAAAGTTGAAGGCCACTCAACCAAGCTACACAAGCATTGAAAGTATACGCTGAATTGAGAGAACAAAGTCAAGTTTGCATGCAAAGCATATGTAGCATACTGCATACACTTGTGCCTGGGCATACCCCTATGCAAATTCAGTATACAACGGTGCAATCCATGTAAATGCACCAACATTGCATATGCTGATAGCAATGCAGGTTGCACAGGTCTTCAAGGCCTGGAGACTTCGCTAAAAACAGAATGGAAACCAAAATGGAAACTGGTTATCCCAGTCCCCACAGTTCCACTTTGCCTATTTGAAACTCCTCTTGACTAGCTAAACAGGGACTGCCAAATGTGCTACTTGTACCACTGCTGCCCATTGACAGATCAGCATCTAGCCTAATGGCATAATGGGGTCCGCCACCCATTGCAAGAGCTTCAGGGGTGCCAAACTGGAAGTAGTCGTTTTTGGTCTGTTGCATCTTTTTCTGCCACCATCGCCAGCAAAGCAGCTGCGGCTGTAGCTGAAAGACAAAGCACTCACCAGTACCATAATACCTGCAGAAGTAAGGTGTTTCAGCATGCATGCCAAAACTGACATTACACCACAATGCAGCACATCTCAAACCTGTTGCTCGAATCAAGCATGCTGCTTGCGAGCCACGCACACAGAAATGCATATGACTGACAGTAGACCGTCCTGCGCAGTGCAACATACCTAGGAGCGACTCGCCACATTTCTGAAGCAAAGCAGCCAAAGACCTGCTGCTGTCTGTCCCTGACAACTAACAGAGACGCTTTGCTGCTGGCAGCTTGTCTGTACAGGGTCTTCAAGCTGATTCCATCCCTGCAAACAGCAGAACAGCATGAGTTTTCCGCCTATAAGGTTGCAGTTCTGCAGGCAAGAACTGCAAGTTACAACTCTGTGAGCAGCAGCTGTGTGTACCTGGAGCTGCTGTACAACAACTGCCAGTCTCGCCACTTATGCCGCAATGGCACAGCTGCTGCCAGCGCCATCAGGTCAGTATCTCGTAGTATGCTTGACTGCTCGCTGCACTTTGGGCAGTAGTTCCCAGGAGCAAGGACTTGAGGCGAGCAGCTGGGACCTAGGTCTGGTGCTTCATCTGTTGCATAAGACTGCGTACTGTTAGTACTGGCAGCTGAACAATCTGGACTGTCGTCGTCGTCCCATATTAGATCTTCGTCTTCCTCGTCAGCGCGCTGATAGTAGTCAGAGTTGGTGCCGGCTAACTGCTTAACTGTGCTTGTTATGCTTACATACGCTCCCCACAACATAGACGAACCGCTTTGCTCGACAGCCATGAGGGCAGCAGGGCAAGCTCCAACAAGAAAGAGCAATACGCTTTTCCAAGCTGCCTTGGTAAGGTCAGGTAGCATGCAGAAGCTCGCCCAACGTGACGAGGTTCAACACTCTTTCGACACCTTCCATGGACGTCCGTCAGTCATAAAAGTGCGACATTTAGTGTCCCCATTACTAGGCCGCGGCCACAGAAGCCAAGTTTGACCAAATTGGGAGTGCAGCAGTGATGGCAGCATCGCCCAAGTCAAGCACCGTAGCGGTACACGACCATGGAAAGGACATATGAGGTATCACACAATATGCTTGAAGCACGACCCTTCGTCTCATCTGGGAACATGAGGCAAAGCCAGACGTGCATCTCATGTCAGCCACAAACACCAGAAATGTACATGTGCAGGCAGAATGTGACAAGGCTTCATGCTCGGTCTGTTGCAGTATTGCATGTAAGACGATGTAAAGTGTAGTAGCTTGCCTGCAACCGCCTTTGATGGGAGTTCCTGACCTTGAGGCTCTGTGTCCCTGCACAGAGCAAGCTGCCTACATCAAAATCAGGCATGAAGACATGCACATGACACGGAGCTGACTGTACTTATGCTGCCTACAGATACATGGGCAAGGTAGATGTCTGTCTGCCCGACAGTGTGACTGGATGATGACGCAAAACTCTGCAGAACTGGTCAGTGCCAAGACCTACCACTCAACATCCCCTTTTGCAGCCTTGGGATGCACACAGCCCATACGGGGGTTGCCGTCCCAATAGCTGAGAGCGTATATGTCCTCGATCCTGCCAGGTGTCTATGCTGCAGTGTTGCTGGTCTGGCAGCGTCCTTGCTTCGTTGATCAACAATTCAGAACTTTTGTCACATGACTGACAGGCTTCCCGGTGGCTGAGCACGCCGGCTTGCGTTGTTGGCTGGAGCCCCACTGCAGCTGCAACCTGGTGGTCTGCAAGCGCAGATTGCAAATTCAGCTTGTTTGCATGGCACACCAATAGTATTTGACGCGAGAGCAGCAGTCGGTACCGAGCAAAGGCTGAAGTTCACACTTGTCTAGTAGCCAGATGACTTGTTTGGTCTCGAGGCTCACAACTCCAGAACTGAGTATGGTTGCTGACAAATGCAACAGCCAGCCCTCTGTGACGTGCGCTAGCGTTGCTTCGCGTATGTGCAAACGATAGGTTTGTTACGAATAGCGCGTGCTTTTGCGCCGAATCTCTGCGACGGCTTGTTGAGCTTGTCATAAACGATGTAGCAGACGCACCTGTTGCCTTCGTATTGAACTGCTTTATCGCTCCAGGGTCTGATGATTTAAGCCAAACCCTACAGGGTCAGTTGCCAGGCACTAGCTTTTGCAGTTCTGCAGCGTTCCAACTCCAGCAGCTCGACAGAGGCCAACCGAAATGTCGTTGGGCTTTGACGACCTGCAACTCGACCCGAAACTGTTGCAAGCTTTGAGGAAGAAAGGCTTTGCTTCACCCACCCGTGTACAAGCAACCTGCATCCCTGAAGCTCTGTCCGGCAAAGACCTTGTTGCCCAAGCCAGGACAGGCACTGGCAAAACTCTGGCCTACGTTTTACCAGCTCTGCATCGCATACTCGCTGGACCTCATGGATCTGCTGGCTGGCAAGCTCTGGTGCTAGTGCCTACAAGAGAGCTTTGTGAGCAGGTAGCAACTCTGTGCTGCATCATTTAACGCAGGTCAGAGACGACACCAGAAATCTTCAGCTGCAGTGCTGCTTAGCACACGCAAATTGATTTAGGTGCAAGCAGAGCATACGGTTCACAGTGTGCGTGCACGTACCATCTTGGTAAACCCTGGCGCAGGCATCAACTGTGTAACATTCAGCACCTGATGCAGCCACAGCCTATGCTAGTGAGGTCTCAAACATGGTATACTGAATGCAACACAGGTTGTGGAAGAGGCCCAGGCAGTAGGCGCCCACTGCAACATCAAGGCAACAGTCTGGACAGGCGAAGGGCCCAACGCAGTCCAAGCCAATGCCTACAGGACTGCTGGTCAGCTTGTTGTGTCTACACCTGGAAGGATTGCACAAGCTCTGGAGAGTGGACTCATCCAGACCAGCCTGCTCAGCAGGACGCTCAGCATGTTTGTACTTGATGAGGCGGATTTGCTGCTGCTGCATGAATATGAGGCTGATCTTCAAGCCATTGCGCCACAGGTGTGTCTTTGTCCAGCAGACGAAAACAGCCTTTTGGCGTCAATTTAATGAGAAGCCAAGTATTATACCGGGCTGCCAAGTGTGTCTTTGTCTATCTGGCAGCGTACAGGCAGGCATACGTCGCCTTCATTGCATGCATATGATTGTTATAGCAAGCTGTTTTCATTGCCCAGTAGAGTGTGCCTGGCATGCATGCATGTCTTCACTGTGCGCAGACCATCTGTCTTAACAGCGCGCAAACGATCTGAAAGCATTGAGGCTGCAGGTGTGTTTGCAGTTTGAAGTCAATTTCTGCCAGTCTTACTCTTGGGGTTACATACAGCCTTGGGGTTACATACAGCCTTGATGCTTTGATACAGAAGAAGCTGCAACATCTGGCATCGCAAATTGGCATGACAAGAATACGGTATTGGAAACAAGGCTGTGCTTTCAGCCAGGATGTCTGATGAGTTACAACTGGCTCCACACCCCAGACTGTAAGGTATAACATGAACGAATGAAACAAGGCTGATTGCATGCAGATTCCTCGCACGTGCCAGTGCCTGCTGATGAGCGCCACAACCAGTGAAGATGTACAGAGGCTGCAGCAGCTGGTGCTGCACAATCCCACAGTCATAGATTGCACTGACAATGGGTCTGAGGCCAATGACATGGCAGGCAGCAATGCAGCTGGCACATCCTCACAGATCCAGCACGTTAGCATTCAGTGTGACAGGTCAGCCTCGACAGCAAGACATCATGTTTCTGATGTATCTGGCTCTCTTTCTTGTGTAGTTCTGCTCATCGAGCACCTGGGCAGCCCGGGATAATACTTGGCTTCTCATTAAGGTAACGCTGAGAGGCGTAGTCTTTTCTTTTCTGTTCTTTTGTTTTCTGTTTTTGCCTTTTCTTATCGAGCAGCTTGCTGCATTTGTGGTCTGCTGGTTTGAGCACCACACAGCAAGGTCCAAGGTTTCGAAATGCACATTTGCAAGCCATTTGCAAGTGTCCAATTATGCATTGAAGCTTTGCTATAAACAACAGTAGTTTACAGGTCTGCTAGCTGGTTTTGCCATCAGCTAGGTACCTAACCTACCAGGTACCTAACCTACTAGGTGTGTCTAACCCAGTGCTGTGCGTCAGCGTCTCTGTCTCTTGAACCTCTGCCACTGCAGCGCATGACTCAACCATATGCTTTGCGCTGTCAAGCTCACGGCAGCTTCTCATTGAGATGCTGCTATTGAAGCTCTGCAGCGCATGTTTAATCCATATGCTTTGCTGTCAACATCATGGCAGCGTCTCATCGGGGTCCCACCAGCTTGCTGTTCTCGCACACCACATACACCTGTGCTTTTAAGCCAGCATGTCTGATGAGTCACAACTGGCTCCACACCCCAGACTGAAAAGTTATAAAACGGAAAAAAAGCAAATGAGGGGCGCCGCTGCAGCGCATGTTTGATCCACGTGCTTGCTGTCAACATTAAGGCAGATTCTCATTGAGGTGCTGTTTTAGCTTTGGGCTGCTGCCTTAGGAGGCTCCCGTTATGATCACTGAAAAGCGTTCAAACTGCTTTTCTTTCCTTTCTTGAGGTGGTGCGTTCAAAATTGTCAAATCGGTAGACCCTATTGAGATGCGCAAGACAGACAGCTTTGGAGAGACAAGACTTGCCCTGCATGTACCTAGCTCATCATGAGCTGGAAAGTGTAACTACTGTTACTATTATCATTATCATCATCATTATTATTATTATTATCATCATCATCATCATCATTATTATTATTATTATTACCATCATCATCATCATCATCATTATTATTATTATCATCATTATTATTTTTATTTTTATTGTGGTGTTGCCTGGCAGGGAGGACAAGCTGTTGAATGTGATGGTGCTACTGAAGCTGGGCTTGGTGCAGCGCAAGGTGCTGCTCTTCATCAACAGCATCAATGAGGGCTACCGCCTCAGGCTCTTCCTGGAGGCATTCGGCATCAGGAGCGCTGTGCTGAATGCTGAGCTGCCCTTGAACAGCCGCCACCACATTCTTCAGGCAAGGCTATATTGCATCTCTATGTACATTCTGTCATGTATGTTACATACGTTGTATACTTCAGGCAAGCCTACATTATATCTCATACATCTCCACAATGTAGAAACACGTTTGCCTTGTCCCCAGGCGTTTCTGAGTTTAGAGTCCACTGTAGAGTCCACTGTAGAATGAACGTTTCTTCACTAACATGGACATTTTGGGATTAAACAAGATCTTTACATATATTTTGTGCTGTGTATCACATATGTTGTGTACATACACCAGCAGGCCATGTCTACATGGAAGAGTTTTGACATACGTAATGCTGCGATGAGACATCGGATTGGTTCTGCCTTGATTTAATCGTCATTGGCATATTGTACAAGGCAAGTCCCGATGCTTGCTGGCAGATAAATACATTCCTGCCAAGGCTAAGGTCCTACCATGTGAGGGAGCCACAGCTCTTGTGAATTGCTGCTTGTGCCTACGAGCCATGTGAAGCCACAGACATGCAGCTGTCTTCACAGTTTGAGCATGCGAGTGACCAGCTACATATTTTGGATATTAGGGTGCATGTGGCCAAGCATCAGTGATGCAGCTCTTTGCCAATTTGACAGCAGCAGCAGCAGCAGCAGCAGCAGCAGCAGTGGCAGGAATAGTGTCACAGTCACAGCTCAGCAACTATGTCTACTCTTAACTGGGCTACCTCCTAACATGTAGATGGACGTGCAGGAGTTTAATAGGGGCTTGTTTGATTTCTTGATAGCCACAGATGACCCAGCCAAGCAAGCATCTGGCAAAGCACCAGACACAGCGGCTGACACAGCAATTGACACGGCAGCTGAGCCAGCAGGTGAGGCGGCAGCTGCTGGCAGTCAGTTGCCTGGTGAGCAGGATGAGGCTGCTGCTAGTAGTGATCAGGATCAAGGCCAGGAACCAGATCATCCATGGGCAGAGCCTGCTGCAACTGCTCAGTCCTTGAAGGTAGGCACATGGCTCTCTCAGCGCATGCTATGGTTTTTCTAATGTAGCCTGTATTGGAATGCAAAATTGTGTTTGGTTCCCGCTGCACAGGTTTGTTGCAGAAAGTTCACGGCATGATGCCTACGCCATGTTGTGCCTTGGTGACTTGTTTGTCAAAGCTCAATGGTCAACAGAGCTGTACAGGCAAACTCACAGCCAGCCAGCAGGCTGACAGACAGTCAGATGGACAAACACACAAACAGCCAGCTGGCTGGCAGGCAGGCAGTTGAACAGTCACATGAAAGAACGCAGGCAGGCAGGCAGGCAGACAGGCAGGCGGACGGACGGACGGACGGACGGACGGACGGACGGACGGACGGACGGACGGACAGACAGACAGACAGAGACAACCTCACAGACTTGTCGTGCTGTTAGCTTGTTAGAGGCAATAATCAAAAAAATGACCTGCAGGAGGAAGCTGAACAACAGAAGAAGAAGCCTGTCAAGCAAGGGAAGCTGAAGGGTGGGAAGAAGAGAAAGAGGGATGAGAGGAGCAACGCAGAGTATGGGGTGACCAGGGGGGTGGATTTCAGAGGGGTCAAAACAGTCATCAATGTGGATGCTCCATCTTCCATTCAAGGGTGAGACAGATGATCCTTCACACGATGTGCCGCATATTTCAAACTGTAAAAGGCTTGCTGCAGCATGCATTGCCTCTTATGTGACAAAATAGAGCACTTGATGGCCATTATGGCAAGTCGGTCAGCACGCGAGTGAGCAGTGAGGCAGTGACTGATGACCATGCACCTAGACTAGCTGCATGTACCTGCCTGTACGTAAGGTCACAAACATGTGTTATGCCTTTGGCAAGTAACACCTACTTACTCAAACCCTCCAACTGGGTGGACTATCTATATATGCTCTATCTGACGCCAGACCTTGAACTGAGTCTGTGACTGACAGGGTGGTGCAAAGCTTCCCACCCTCTGGGGGGGGGGGGTGGGGGAGGCTCGGGCACTGCAATACTTGTCAATGCTGCAAAGTTTCATTTCTCTAGCTAACGCTGAAACATGTTTTTAGTCACTGCTTAGTCGATGAACATTGTGTGCAGGTATGTGCACCGTGTTGGGCGTACAGGCAGGGCAGGGCACTCTGGCGTGGCCCTGAGTTTGTTCACACCACATGATGCAGACCTACAGACGCAACTCAAGAGCAATTTACGTGAGACTCCTTGCACGCTGTGTGATTTTTGCGTGCTGTGTCTCCTGTCAAAATCCCGCAGCAAATGCAGAACTGCTGCTAAGCTGTATCAACACAGCAGATGATGGGGCCTGCAGCACACACTCTTTCTTGCACTGTACAAGCTTATGTGCTACTTGCAGTCTGAGCACGATCACCACTGCTCGCTACCCACAGCTTACATCATGAATTTTCCTCCTTTTTTATTATTATTATTCTTATTATTATTATTATTACTATTGTTATTGTTGTTGTTGTTGTTGTTGTTATTTATGATCTTGTTTTCACTTTGCCTGGAGTAAAACAAAAGGAGGCAAATAAATATTGATTATGCAGGACCTACAGAAGCATCTGACAGGCCTGTGGAGGGCACATCAGCAGCAGATGATGCAGCCTGTGGCCTACAACCTTTCCACCACCTCACCAAAGCCTCAGTAGAGGCACTAAGATACAGAGGGGAGGACATAGCACGCTCCATCACCAAGGCTGTGGTGAAAGAGGCACGCGCAAAGGAGCTGAGATTAGAGTTGCTCAACTCCAAACGGCTCAAGGCGTTCTTTGAGGAGCACCCTGGTAGGGAGTTTGGGTCGCAGCTCATTATCTGTCTGATTTGCACAGAGACAGATGCAATGAACTTCCCCTAACCCCCACCATGCACTTCTGACCTCATCCATATAGGCATGCAACTTCGACACAGATGTGTTTGCCAGCTGTCATTGCCATCGTCGCAGTTTCCAGCTGTGAATATGTAACTAAGTTAACCTGCTGCATTGGCACCTTGTTGTTATGCTGCTGTGACTTGCTGTGCCTTGGAGGGATAGAGACAGTCTGTTGCTCCTACAAATAGTGTACAGTTTGTAGGACTGTCAAATGCTATAGTCAAAGGTTGCATCTTGCTGATGCAAGAGATAGCAACCAGGAATTTTGCTGGTCTGAGTTTGTGCGTTTGTACCATCCCCTTCTTCGGCATGTCTGACATCAAAAACTGTGGTGATCATACACTGCAGAAGGTCGTCCGTGTTACACCCACTGCTCAAGGTTTGTCTGTCTGCTAGCACACAATCTGGCCGTGCTGCAGCATGCAGCAAGCGGCAAAGCATGAGCGCAAAGCGACAGCACTTCACCATTACAGCACAGTGTTTACAAAAACAGACTGCTGAGGCTTGTTTGTGCATGTGCAGGTGACCTGGCGCTTCTGCAACATGACAAGCCATTAGCAAAGGGCAACAGTGCACCACATCTGAAGCACATTCCTGCCTACCTCAGAGACCCCACAGTTGCCACGCCTTCCTTCCCAGGCAATGCAGGCAAAGGTGTGTTTCCCTTTTGCAAATGTAGAATATTCTTGGTCTCGCCCCCCGCCCTCCATCCCCCTTTGTCTTGACACGATGGGGATAGGATAGTAAAGTTGTTGCCATGGCTTCCTGCTGAGGCAATGCAGACAGAGGCATGTTCACAGCTTGAGGCCAACTCTGCATTGCTGCTGCTTTTCCATTGTAGAAGAGACAACGCCAGGCCGAAATCTCAAGGTTGTACATGTGTGTCTGATGCAGATACAGCGTTGCCGTTGAAAACAAGAACACTTGAGCATGGATTGTTCAGATGTTCTTTTGTCTGTAGGGACGGTGATTTCATGCTGCTGCTTTCTCTTGTCTCTGACTATTTTGGGACTGTGTAACCCTAAGTTGACAAGTAATGTACAGATTGTGTAGTGTATTACGCTGGAGCATGCACAGCTTTTGTACATGCTCACGCTGCCTCATGTGCAGGCCAACTGTCTTCAGTCAGGAGACGAAAAGACAGGAGGGAGGACCCTTTGAAGCGGAAGAGGGGTTTTGAAAGGGCAACAAAAAGAGAGAGTGCCAATGAACCACTCACAGAAATGGAAAAGGCAGCTGAAAAGCACAGGCCTAAGGTCAAACGTGGAGGGTCCTTTCAGCCTAAAGCGAATGTCAGGAAAAACAAGGGAAGGCAGCGATAGAGCAATACAGTCAGTGCGCTGTTGCATCCTTTGCCTTTGTTCACCACATCCTTACAGACAAATGAACCCTACATCTAGAGTGCTAAGCCTAGATGCTTTGACATGCCAAACATTGTACAAGAGGCATCCATTCTGACTCAAGGTTTACCTACAATGCTCTTGAACAATCATAATCAGGCTGCAAAAATCAAGTGAAGATTGTCGTTGAGTTTTTGTAGGCATTTGAGTGCATGAGGTTGAGGCAGACAAGCCTGTAGAGGCTATCTAGTCATGGGCGGAAACATGGATTGGCTGAGCGACAGGCCTGACAGACCTAAGTCCAGCGTGTCAATGTGACTCATATGAACATGCTGCTGTATTACTGTGTGCACGTCGTGGAGATAATGTATTGTCTATCTTACTTCAAGAGGTTCACACGCCCTGAAGCCTCGAGTCTTGTGCTAAAGGTTGTGTGCAGAAGGCAGGCCCTAGAGCCTGAGCATCCTAAAGTGTTGTGCTAGAAAATGGCGACGTTTGATCTTCTACTTAGTAACACTACGTGCAAGAGCCTGTCAGCTCCAAAAGGATCGCAGCGGCGCTCGAGCGTGTCAACCAATCGCATCTTCGGCATTTTCCGCTGCTGCTTCAGATGGCCTGTTTTCCTGGTATTCCAGCACATTGCCGGTACACTTCCACAAGGCACTTGCGCCACGATCGTGCAGTTGTCGGTTTGCAACTTTCCCAGCTAGCACACCCAGGGAGCTGCAACACTGTCACTAACTGCAGTCAAATGCCGCTCTGCCGACCACATATGGGAAGGCCTCTGTTTAGCAGAAGTGCCTCCTTGCTCGAGCTGTTGCCTACAAGACGCAGGACCGGCCCAGGTGAGTTAAATATGTCGCTAGTGACCATGCTCCATAGCGAATTTTCGCATTTGTAGTGAGATTACTGAAGACTGCACCATAATGCCTTGCACTTTGCAGCAAGTCCCTTTGTTGGAGCTGTTGCATGGACCTTGTGCTCACTCACGACGTATATGTACATCACGACGTATATGTACATCAACGTTGGCATGTACGCTGCAGTGACGGTTGCGGGGTCCAACAGCAAGGCAGTGAGGTGCTGCCTTGCCCAACAGCAGGGGCCAGATCTCAGCTTGTTGTCGCCAAGGCTGAGGCAGGAATGGGACTATGGCAAGAACCAGCATCTTGACAATGTCCTTATCAAGCCATATAGCCACAAAGTTTGTGCTTGGATTTGTCCTGAGGGAACAGCTGATGATCCTCATCATTGGGAAACAGAGGTAACAACCAGAACAAAGGGGCACGGCTGTCCATACTGTGCTGGAGTCAAAGTGAGCAAACGCAACAGTTTGGCTATTGTGGCTCCTGACGTTGCCAAGTCCTGGTGCTACGAACAGAACAAGGGCACTCCACATGACTATACTGCTCAAAGCAATTACAAGGCAACTTGGGACTGCACAGAGTGCGGCAACCAATGGAGTACAACAATCAAAAGTCGAGTAGCAAAGGGCTCTGGCTGCTCCAAATGCTATAGCGCAAGAAATGGACGTCGAAAGGATGGCTCAAGGCACAAGCATCCCACTTTTGCAGAGTGCAACCATACTCTGCTAAGCGAATGGGATCATGATAAAAATGCTCGACAGGGTCTCTTCCCAGTAGACATCACTCTCCGCAGCAGTAAAGCAGTCCACTGGGTGTGCCGTCAATGCTCACTCGGCACTTTGCACAGATGGGTGACAACACCTGATGCTCGTACCTCACGTCAGAGGGGATGCCCTTACTGCAGTGGACATGCAGTGTGCAAATGTAACTCTCTTGCAACACGCTGTCCAGAGCTTGCTCAGGAATGGGATTACAGCAAGAACGAGAACGGCCCTGATCATTACACTCCTGGCTCAGACGCAGTTGTGTGGTGGCAGACTGCAAGCAGAGGCAGTTGGCAGCAGAGCATTGATCAACGCATGCAGATTCGGTTGAGGAATCAGCGATACAATGCAAGAAAGCAAGGACGCTGAACTGTATTCTTGACCAGCTCCATGAGCGAACACGGTCATGCATGCATGTTCACATGATCTTTATTTCAAGCGTCGTTGCTGTTATAGGTGGTCTGTGCATACTTGGTGTACTTAAACTGTCCATGCATGAAGGGCGTATCACTGATGTCAGCGTAAGGCCTTGAGCCTGTCGTAAATAGTTGATGAGTCTATTGGCTGCAGCATTATGATTGCACCGGCCTGTGTTTGTGTGTGCTACAGTGTGTTGATAGCTTGGTTCTTGCTGCTTGTGACGGTTCCCTGTAGCAGCCCAATGTTTGCCCCTGCCCCTGTCCCTTTGTGTGCAGCACATTGTCATGACCAGTTTTGATGGCATGAAAGTGCCACCTGCTGTGGCTGGGCATGTTGCAGCTGCAATGCTATCGAGCTATGCTGTTGACCGTGCAGCAGAGTCAAGACCAGCTCTCCATGTCAGCAGCCTGCAAATGTGATGCACGCATTATATTGAAGCAGCAGTACTTGGGCGCAAAACAGGCCGAGGATACAGTCTGACCATGCATCAGTGATGTGCGATGCAAACCACTGAGTTTTGGGCTGTTGATGGAAACTCAGCATCCCCTCAGCACGCATTCTCTTTGGATTCACTCATCAAGTTCAAGGTTAGGTGCTCACTCACTGAGGGTTGAGACTGACAGATGGTTGAGACCCAAACCACCTAGAGAACAACGTGTTTGTCGCCACTGCTCTATGCCAGCGGTTGAAAAGGAGCAACATTTCCTTTTTGACTGCCCTTTTTACAGCATCATTAGAGGTCTGCACTTTTCGTTATTTGGTCCAAACTACCAACGGGACATTAGGCTCTTTTTCGAACAGAACTCCCACCAGCTTGATTTTGATGCACACCACATACACCTGTGCTTTCAAGCCAGGATGTCTGATGAGTCACTACTGGCTCCACACCCCAGACTGTAAGTTAATTATATGAAAAATGAAAATAATTCACTTCAATGCCTGAGTCATGACAGAAGCCTGTTGATGCAGCAGCCGACAAAAACAACACAAACATGCAGCATATTTCATGTGTCCTTTGAAACCCCTTTCTATCCCTACACCAATGTTAATCTACAAATCACGTGGCAAAAGGTCACCAAAATGTGAACATGCTTGCTTGTGGAGAAAGTTTCAGTTAAAAAAGCTCAAAGTCCTTGCTTTCTTGTTGCATTACGTTTTTGTTGCCTCAGCCAAGTGTTTTTACGCACATTGTTGCTTTCTTGCCAGCTGCCTCTGCTGGCAGTCTGCCACCACACACGCTCATGTGACTGAGCAGTGTGATCTGCAGGGCCTGCCTCATTCTTGCTGTAGTCCCACTCCTGAGCAAGTTCTGGGAAAAGTGCTGCAAGAGAGTTGCATTTGCAGACTGCACGTCTGCTGCAGTAAGGGCATCCCTTCTGATTGAAGGTACGCGCACTGGGTGTGGTCACCCATCTGTGCAAAATGCTGAGTGAGCATTGACGGCACACCCAGTGAACTGGTTTGTGGCTGCCAATAGTGATATCTTCTGGGAACAGACCCTGCTCAGCATTCCTGTCATGATCCCATTCACTTAGCAGAGGGTGGTTACACTCTGCAAAAGTGGGATGTTTGTGCCTTGAGCCATCCTTCCTGTGTCCTTGTCTTTTGCTATAGCACTTGGGGCATCCAGTACCCTTTGCCACTCGCTGTACGATTGTTGTACTCCACTGGTGGCCACACTCTGTGCAGTTCCAAGTTGCCTTATAGCCGCTTCTAGAGGTATAGTCCTGTGGAGTGCCCATGCTCTCCTCGCAGCACCAGGATTTGGCAACGTCAGGAGCCACAGTAGCCAAACTGTTGCCCTTGCTCACTTTGACTCCAGTACAGTACGGGCAGCCTGTCCCGCGTGTTCGGTCTGCTACCCGTGCGTCCCAGTGATGAGGATCATCAGCTGTTCCCTCTGGACAGATCCAAGCTAGGACTTTATTGCTATATGGCCTAATTTGGCTATTGCCAAGACCTTGGTTCTTCTTGAAGTCCCACTCCTGCCTCAACCTTGGTGACAACAAGCTAAGAGCTGGCCACTCATGGGTTTGGCAGCACAACACTCTGTTATGGTTGAGACCCACAACCCTGCCTGCAGCACATACGCTCACAATCAAGATACGTGTCAGGTCTGAGCAAGAGGTCTGTGCAAGATCTTGCAGGCACGAGCTTGCTGCAGCTTGCATGCTTTGGCGCGATTATAAAAACCCCAGCCATAGTTGCAAAAGCTGCTCCTGAACACGTCAAATGGGCAAACTTTCAGCTCACCTAAGCAGGCCTGGTGTCGTGTCTGCACGTGTTGCAAGGAAATGTTTCTGCCTTGTAGAGGTCTTCCCAAAAAAGATTGGCAGAGTGGCGCCTGCCTGCAGCGGATGACAATGTTGTGTCTCACAAATTCTGTCTGCTACTTTGCCTGCTAAGAGCGTCTGTCTTCAAGCGAGTACTTGACTGTGCCGCACTTACCGTTGAGAGGTGTATCTACAAAGTGCTTTATCAGAAGAAAAGATCATCCACGAAGGCAAGACGCCAGTCTAGGATGCGAGCGGTGGTTTCGCCTGGAATATTGCAGCAAACAGAATTCGTGCAAGCTGCTCGTTTAGGCAACGGCAGCATTCAATGACTGGCAGTCATCGATGTGCAAAGGCAAGGTAGAGCAGATCGAGGCAGGAGATCAAACGTCGTGTTCCCCAAGATTGCACTGCAGGAAAAATGGTTCAGACAGTACAGCATCGACATCACAACATTGAGTGTTGTGTGCGTCATCACCAGACTCTCACTCTCACTTGCAGCAGTCTCTCCCTCAGCCGTATGCTGGCCCTTGTATCTGTCACTTTGTATGTAGCGCAAAGACAGTGTTGATAGTGTGACAGTGCCCAGCTTCCTTTTGGTGTGCCTGCATGTTGCACTTATAAAGCTTTTGATGGCAATGCGCACTTAGAACTCCTTGCTGAGTCACAGCCCTGCTCTGGAAGGAAAGCAAGACACAGGGCAAAAAAGCAGTAGTCTGACAACTTTCTTTGTAAGTTGAAACAGCCGCTGCACCTGGGATACCACTTGGAAGCGGCAAATACATCTCTTAGTCAGCTTCATCGGCAGGGTCTGCGAGGCCTGGAGCAAACTATCTCAGTGTCCTCCAAGTGCACATCATGATCTGCACCTGCAACTGTCACTACCTGCTTGTGCAGTGCCCGACTGCATTTTGTGGAAGGCTTGCAGCTTCTTTCAATACAGCGCTTCTGCTTGTTGTTTGTTGTTTGAATGTTCATGCATACTGCAGGCTGAACACGGTTTTGACGCAAGCGATGTTGCTGTTGAAAGTGGTTTGTGCATGCTTGGTGTACCTTGAAATGTCCATGCGTGAAGGGCCTGCCCCTCCCTGCATCATGATGACAGCGTCATGCCTGGATCCTGTCTTGGCAAGCTGATGAGCCAAGTGGTTGCAGCATTGTGCTGGCACCAGCCTGTGTTTGTGTGTGCCACAGTGTGCTGATAGCTTGGCTCTTGCTGCATGCCCCTGCCCCTGCCCCTGCCCCTGCCCCTGCCCCTGCCCCTGCCCCTGCCCCTGCCACTTTGCGTGCAGCACATGGTCAGTTTTGATGGCATGAAAGTGGTACCTCCTCCATCGGATGTGGCTACTGTCTCTGTGATTTTGATCTGTGAGTATTGTTGTTTCATTGTTGTTTTTGCATCACATTTGCAGACCATCAGGCAGCAGCTTCTTCTCCTGTTGCATGCTGGAAACCACCTGCTGTTCTTGCCTGACATGGTTGCTGCATGACAAGAGCTTTTGGCTGTGTGAAAGTTGTCAGGCCACCCTGTGATGCTCTGCATGCATGTCTTACCTGACATGTCAATACTGCTGACTCAATGCTGTGCGTTTGATGTTGCGTCTGCACAAACCAGGAGCCTTTTGTGCTTGCGGGGGTGCAGCATGGTCACATTATGTTGACATGGGAATCTTTGTATGAGACATCAATAAGCCTGGTATGTATATCGTGCGCTGACTTTTTACACTTGAGGGTTCTGCAGGAGGCGTCCTGAAAAGCTGAGATGCCATGATAAGATGACTTGCCACATAGCACAAACCAAGATGTCTGTCATTGTCTCTCCGTTCTTTCAAAGACCCTGTTGCTTGCAGATGGGCCCTGCCTTATGACCAAGGCACTATGCAAAGATGCCAACTGGTGTGTGCTAGACTAGGTGTGCCAACTAGTGTGTGCTAGACTAGACTAAGTGGCATTAGGTCTCATGGACAAGAATCTGCAGGTCTCACATATGTATGTCAACAGCTCTGCAAACAGGCCGCGGCATCCTTGAAATGGTGCAGCAGCTTTGCTGAAACCCTCATGCCACTGCTGCACCTGTTGGCAAGCTTGTGAAATCTGAACCAGGTCTGTTGAAATGGTTTGAGAATAAGATCACTTAGCACGTCTTGTTGTAGGGTGAGCCCAACTTGCTTCTCCCTCTTGTGCATTTCAATTCTTTTGACACCAGATATGTTTATGTGCTCACAATGCACTTCAGCGATTGCAATTGCAAGGTGGTTGCTTACCTTGCAGTCATCATACCGGGATTGACTGACGCTGATGTATTTACAGAGTGCTGATCTGTCAGAGCAGTGTTCACTGCTGCTGCTTGACAAGGTGGGATCCACACATGTGGCGGGACACTATTCTTTGACTAGGATGTCATTGCACATTCTCTGACATAGCACTTGGAGGTGCAGATCATAATGCAAGCATGCATGCATGCGCACTACAATCTGCACTCTTGGCATTCCTCTTCATCAGCATGTACAGTCACAACTAGTGCAATGAAAGATGAAGAGTCTTTGATCACAAGCTGTGTATGCAGCTGGTACTGTGCATGACTGACTATATGGCGGCAGAAGCATCGTCCAACTTGCCAGCAGGCGTCGGTGGGACAGCAGCATGCACACACAGCTAGTCACAAAACCAAAGCTACCACATTGGCAAGAGCACCTATCAGCCTGGGATATACAGCCATAAGGTTGACCAAACAAAGCCGTAGCTGCTGTGCGCAGGGGGATGCAAGAGAAGCAAAGGTAGCTGGCTCACGGTCTCAAAATGCAGCAGCCTCAGCAGTGCTTGCTGCAACCCTGGGGAGGCTGCCGTTGGCGTATGTTTTTGGTTTGTTCACATACAAGCGTCGTACATGGATTAATTGTAATGATTGAACAGCAGAGCATTCTGACGTTGAGAGGCGTTATTCAGAGTTTACATCACGCCTAAGGCTGTTGCATTGATCTACTGTAGCAGCAGAGCAGCACACCTAAGAGATAGGCCAATATTGATTAGGCAGAGCATCTTTTTGCAATTACATGCAGGTATTCTCAGCTGACTTGTGAGCCAATTGGCAAGTCCTACGCATGTATTCAAGCTCTTCGTACATGCAGTGGCTTAACTGCGCAATATACACTGCTCTGAGTTTGAGTAAGAGCACTTCTAAATGCGATGTGTACAACTGCAGCCTTAAGGCTGACAAGCTTGTCAGTCAGCTACCAAATAATAACAAAGCCCTCTCATTCATATTACACTTATTAACATTACACTCATTGATATTACACCACCTCAACAATGAACATACGGTAGCAATGAAAATATCGATATTACCGGTACATGTCCTAGACGTCTCCAAATCCACTCCACACCTACGTTCCAAAAAAAAGTGCAACATCACAAGTTTTTTGACACGACTGACAACCTGCAAGGCATGTGGAGAAAAGCCCTGTTAACGTGAGCAAGTTTTTTGAGAGGCACTCAAGGCACAGCTCTTGAGAAAACAGCTCTCAACATCCTTGCTTTCTTGCATTGCGGAGCTGTTGTCTTGATCTACTCTGCATGCGCTGACTGATGCACGCCTGCCAACTGCCTCTGCTTGCAGTCTGCCACCAGACCAACGCACCTGATCCAATAGTGTATGCATCAGGGCCTGCCTCATTCTTGCTATAATCCCATTCCTGAGCAAGCTCCGGACAGCATGTTGCGTGCGAGTTGCATTTGCACACTGCATGTCCACTGCAGTAAGGGCAGCCTCTCTGGTTGTGAGTACGTGCACTAGGACTTGCTACCCATTTGTGCAAAATGCCGAGTGAGCATCGATGGCACACCCAGTGGACTGGTTTACCGCTGCTAAGCGTGATATTTTCTGGAAACAAACCCTGTTCAGCATTTGCGTCATGATCCCATTCACTTAGCAGGGCGTGATTACACTCTGCAAAAGTAGGGTGTTTACGCCTTGAGCCATCCTGCCTGCGTCCAACTCTTTTGCCATAGCAGTTAGGGCAGCCAGTGCCCGCTGAGCCCCCTGAGACTCGATGTGAAATTTCTGTTTTCCACTGATTGCCGCACTTGATGCAGTTCCAAATTGCCTTGTAATTGCTTTGAGAGGTGTAGTCATGTGGACTGCCCTCATTCTTTTTGTAGCACCAGGATTTGGCAACATCAGGAGCCACAGTAGCCAAAGTGTTGTGTCTGCTCGCTTTGGCTTTGGCACAATACGGACAGCCTGATCCTGATGTTCGCTGTGCTACCTGTGCATCCCAGCTATGAGGCTCATCAGCTGTCCCCTCAGGACAAATCCATGCACACAAGGTGTTACTATGTGGCCTGATCTGCACATTGTCAAGCTGTTGGTTCTTCTCAGAGTCCCACTCCTGCCTCAGCCTTGGTGACAGCAAGCTGAGATCTGGCCCCTGCTGTTGGGCAAGGCAGCACCTTACAGCCTTGCTGTTGCATCCCACAGCCCTACCTGCCACACATGCGTCTTCACTCAGCATCTGTGCCTTGTGTTAGTATGAAAGCTGAGCAAGAACTTGCAGGCATCAGCTTGTTGCAGCTTGCAGCAGGTCCTGGTGCAATCTTGAAGTCCCAGCTACAGTTGAAAAAAGCTGTCCCTAAACATGTCAAATATGAAGAAGTGCAACTCACTTGGGCAGGCCTGGCGCCTTGTCTGCAGGTGTGGCAAGGAAGTGTTTCTGCTAAATAAAGATCTTCTGATGAAAAATCGGCAGAGTGGCGTCTGCCTGCAGTGAGTGACACTGATGTCTCTCAAAAAGCTCATCTGCTATTCTGTCTGCTAAACATCGACTGTGAACCAGCGAGGTAATGGCTATGCCGCAGTTACCGTTGAAAATTGTATCTGCAAAGTGCTGGAGCGTCAGAAGAAAACACCATGGACAAGGCAAGACACCAGTCCAGGGTGCGGGCGATTTATTTAGCCCGGACTTCAGCAGCAATGTGAACTCGTTTGAGCTGATTGGCTAGGCAATGGCAGCAGTCATGGGTGTGGTTCGCGGCAGGAGATCAAACGTCGTGGTGCTTCTTGTGCAAAAAAAGGTTTCAGACAATGCTTCGCGATCGTTTGTGTGACAGGCCCACGCTAGACAGTAGCAACAGGCAGTACATGCTGCTGCAATAAGGCCTGTCATGACCCCACCACACAAGGCACCAAGTCTGTTGAGATTATGAGTCTAGGCACCTGTGCTGATCCGATTGCTTGCGTGCAGCCCGTTAAATGCACAGGAACCTTAGCAAACTGCAGAGACATCTCCTGATGGTATGTTGTGTGCCATGGTCATGCAGTCGCTGGTCTGCATTGGTTCCCAGCTGACGCAGACAGGAGCATGAGCTTCACCCCCTGGCTGCAGGCATTCTGGCGACCTTGCAGTGGAAAACGTCTGTATGGCAGATGTGCCTTCTTGCTGGAGCTGATGCACAATGCCTGCCCAGGTGAGCTGGCGGGTCCTTCGTTGCCCACGTACAACAGCCCATGTGCAGCAAGAAAATGAAGGATGTGCCTTAAAAGCTGCCTCAACTGCGTGCCTGGAAGCTGTTGTGTACAGAGGTTGTATGTTTGTTTCATGTTTGTTCCAGGGTGTATAGGCAGCATATATGCATAGTGCTCAGGTTGTTGATTCAGGACACTCATAACCCTGGCACGTGTATGTGATCTGAGCAGATCAACAGATCATTGCAGAAAGTTTTGGCTGAAGATAACAATAATACTTCTCCCCTTGCATGGACGTTTTGCTCAGACATGACATGTATCTTGAGTGTGAGCTCATGTGTCGCAGGCACGGCTGTGGGACCTAACAGCAAGAGAGTGTTCTGCTGCCAAACCCATCAGGGGCCAGATCTCAGCTTGCTGTCACCAAGGCTGAGGCAGGAGTGGGACTCTGACAGAAACCAGCATCTTGGCAATGTCCAAGTTACGCCACATAGCCAGAAAGTTCTTGGTTGGATTTGTCCAAAGGGAACAGCTGATGACCCTCACTACTGGCATGCACAGGTAGGGCACCGAACACGTGGGTCAGGCTGTCCGTATTGTACTGGAGTCAAAGTGAGCAAAGGCAACAGTCTGGCTGCTGTGGCTCCTGACATTGCCAAGTCCTGGTGCTACGAGAAGAGTCAGGGCACTCCACAGGAATATACTGCCCAAAGCCATTATCAGGCAACTTGGGACTGCACAGAGTGTGGCAATCAGTGGAATACATCAATTCAAAGTCGAGTAATGAGGGGCTCTGGTTGCCCTAACTGCTATGGCAAACGAAGTGGACGCAGGAAAGATGGCTCAAGACATAAACAGCCTACTTTTGCAGAGTGTAATCACCCTCTGCTAAGCGAATAGGATCACGTCAAAAATGCTGAGCAAGGTCTGTTCCCGGAAGATATCACACTTAGCAGCCAAAAGTTAGTCCACTGGGTTTGCCGTCGATGCTCACTCAGCGTTTTGCACAGATGGATGACAACACCTAACGCACGTACTAAAAACTGGAGAGGCTGCCCTTACTGCAGTGGGCATGCTGTTTGCAAATGCAACTCTCTTGCAACACGCTGTCCGGAGCTTGCTCAGGAGTGGGATTACAGCAAGAATGAGGCCGGCCCTGATGCATACACTGCTCACTCAAATAAACTTGTGTGGTGGCAGACTTCAAGCGGAGGCAGCTGGCGCCGCATTGGTGATCGTGTGCGCAGCTGGACACAACAACAGCATTGCACCAAAACAAGACTTTGAAGTGCCTTCTTGATCACTTATGTTTACAGTGTGTGCTAACTGTCGATCTCCTTCCACATTGGTTTATTGGCTGCTTGAATAGACTAGGGTCATTGAGGGTTCATTTCAGTTGTCACCGAGGTTTTGTTTGCTGTGATCTGGCTGTAGATTTATTCACAGACGTAGTATGCATGACTTCCAGGGTGCAGCAGTATTCCTTTGTGGGGCGGTGACGCAAGATCCTTTTTAAATTTTTTGCAAGACTTTCCAGCTGACTGACAGGACTGCATTACAATCAAGCTGAACTTATGTGATCTCAGAATTGTAGAGTAGCCTAGATTACAAGGCAGTGAACGTTTGAGATTAGCAGCTTGCAAAGTTGTCGCGCAGGCGTTTGCCAGCTGTTCAGAATAGAAGTTGAGTTTGTGCACTTGGCCAGAAGCGCTAGCGTTCACTCTGCTATAGACCATGCAGCAGCCTCAGGGGTAGCACTAGTGCAAGCTTAAGCCAGTCTCATGTGTCTCAATGCTAGTAGCAACAATGCAAACAACCTCGTTTTAGGCGGGCAATATATATTCTGCCGCTTTTGGAGAAATGTCACGATGTGATGGATCATCCGTGCTCTTTGCAAATCGCGAGATTTTGCCGTTTTTAATGGAAACAGACCTACCCCCCTTTGATTTGAAGCTGGTGTTAAGTTCAAGCATTTAGCAATCTCACTACAAATTCAGGGAGGTAACTTCGCCAGTACTTCGCCGGTTTCCAGAAGACTTTGCCAGAACTTAGCCAAAACTGGCAAAGTGACGGCTAAGCATGGCTAACGCTGTTTGCCAGTATAACTTTGCCGGTACAGTAGCCAGACTTTGCCGAGTGTCCAGTCATAACTGCGTGACTGATCAGTAAACTGCAACAGCATGTCACTACACAATCAACTGATTTGTAATTTAAGGTGAAGGTATCAATGTTGGACAGGCCTGGCTTTTGATACTTTGCTTGAAGCTTTCGAACACTCATGTCATGCACAATAACAACCTAAAGCAGCATACAGCAGTCACGGTGTTTCACACTCAACAACTATTGTACACAGCCAATCACAAGATGACAATGTGGTTGCTCAAATGACTTCAGGAACTTGATGCATAAAAAAGGCTAAACGGCTCAAGACAACTAGATTATCTGGGTGAGAGCAGGGGGACAGCAGCTAGCTTGCATGGGGTCAGCCTCTTTTCTGGCCATAGATTGCCAGTACGGTCATCCTCAAAGTCTCTCTTGAACACTGGGCAGCCCAAGCAGACTGACAGGCCATTGCTGATGCCTGCAGTTGGGACTGCATCTGCATACCAGTCCACCTCAGCAACAATTGCGCCCTCAGAAGGATGGCAGTCCTCCCAACCACCTTCCCATTGCTTTTGGTGAGCACTACACTGTCACGAGCAAACTTGGACCTTTCAACCCTGGTACAAGCCAGTGCAATTTTTGCTCGATCAAACACACGCACAGAGCGTTCAGGATCCAGGCACAGCTCCTGCAAACTGAGACCTGCATGCTGCCCCTAGTCTCCAAGCATCAAGAGCAGCTGTCCATGGACTCTGAGCTTGTTGGGTATACACCTGCCTGTCTTGCAAAGACTTGTCCCACCATAGCTCAGGCGGGTGCACAGGGTTGTGCTTGAGCAGTCACAAGCGCTGCACAGCCCTGGAAACTTGCAATATAGCAAACATAACTCTGCTGTACGGTTCAACATATCCTTGTGCTGGTCTCTGCAGAAGCACTTCACAACACAGACATTCAACAGGATGAGTAAAGTTCTACCTGTGTTGAG
>JAABUP010003790.1_pt1 | contig 26165 bp, 36 predicted proteins | sample 5559201 | NCBI WGS metagenome assembly JAABUP01 (sample SAMN10711887, study PRJNA513373) | rock metagenome | isolation source: Antarctica rocks | place: Antarctica | reverse complement strand
GCTTGGCTGAGGTTGTCACAGCCATCAAACGCTTCAGGAACAATATATCCCCAGGGGTCTGCAACATCTTGCCAGAGATGCTGAAGTATGGGGGTGACTCTGTGCATTCCATGCTGTATAGATTCATGCTTGGCATTTGGTGCATAGAGCAAGTTCCTTCAGTCAGGACTCCAGGTATGATATCCTGCTACCCATACCTAAGAAGATGCTCGTCTGTGCAGCAACTATCGCACCATTGCTCTGCAGAGCATAGCTGGGAAAGCCTATGTCAACATGTTGAGTGCATGCCATTCACAGTGGCTGGCAGACATCCTTCTTGACAAGCAATGTGGCTTCAGACCAAGCAGAAGCGCTGTTGACCCCCTGTTTAGCTTGCGCCTTCTGTTAATTGGAGCGTGGGACAAAGGCCAGACTCTCCACACTTGTATGCTAGACCTGACCAAAGCTTTTGACTCAGTGGTCAGGGAGATGGCTTGGCAGATCTTGCTCAGCAGGGGTGCAACCCCGAAGCTTGTGACTCTCATCAGGGGCCTCCACACGCATCACTCAGCAGTCATTTGCAGCCAGGTTGACTCTGCCCCAGTTGGCACAAGTGTTGGCTCCAAGCAGGGACATGTGCTCGCTCACCCTTGTTCAATGTCTGTCTTGACTCAGTCGTTTGCCAGTTACTGCCACAGCTGCAGCGGCTTGGCATCACCATGCGCTACAAGATAGACGGCCAACTGGTGCACTGCACTTCCCCAGAGGAGATGCTGATGTGGCTTCTGCTGTATGCTAATGACATCTCCTTGGCATGTGACACCGCTGAGACGCTGTCATCACCATGCATGCCACAGTTCTGCGTCGGGGGACTTACAACCAATACAAAGAAGACCAAAGCGCTGTATGTCGCCAAAGTGCTGCAGAACTCAAGCAGAAACTTTACTCATCACGCTGCATGGGGATCAAGCAGAAGTGGTTTTCCACTTTGAGTACTTGGGCAGTGTTCTCACCTCTGACTGCACCTTAGATGCTGAGACCACAGTTTGAGGTGATAACACTGCCCAAGTACTCAAGGTGGAACACCACTTCTGATTGATCCCCACGAGTCCACACATCGGGTAGCTGCTGCAAAAAGTGCCCTCCAGCAACTCAGACTAGCAACATCTGGTCCTCTAGGGCTTTGACCCTGTTTGTTAAGATGAAATTCTTTCAATGCATCGTCATGTCAGATCTGCTGTTACAGTACTCTTGGGAAATATGGGCTGTTGTGAGTCAACACAATAGCACTATGGCTCTTTTCCAGATGAACTGCTTGCGACGCGTCTGTGGCATATCCTTGCGCAATTACGTGCTGAGTGTTGTTGTACTGAATAGGTGCAGCACACTCTGCCTGTAGAGTCTCTGCTCCAAGGCACAAGCCTCAGGTGGCTAGGTCATGATTTCCGGAGGCCTAACAACAGGTTGCCTAAGAAGCTTTTGTTTGGTGAAGTCAAGGGGCTCTTTGCCCACATGGCCTCCCTAGCTATACTTTCATTGATTTTGCATTACATGATTGAAATCGGCAAACTAGTAGCCCCTATAGGGATGCACAAGACACACTGCTCTGGAGAGACAAGACTTGTCCTAGCTCATCATGAGCTGGAAAGCATTTGATTATTATATTCTGTAACTATACCAATTCTGACCACAAGCTGAACCCCAACAATCATGCCTTGATGACCAGGTTGGGCTAGCCACAATCAGTGCTGGGGTTCAGAGGGCGGGGGGCACAAGGCAGCACCCTGGAAGTGCCCTAGATGAAGCCCTGGAGCTGAGAGCTGCTTCCATTGAAGGCGGGGCTTCTGGAGAGGCCATTGGCATGGGTGCTGCCCTCCCACATCTTTCTGCTTTGTTTTCCTGCCTCTCTGAGATCTTTGTCTACGTGTAGCTGTAGCTGTAAGCATGCCAGTCCCAGCAGATTTTGTTCTACAGTAGATACTTTCTGCCTTGCCTCCCTGCCTCTGTGTTCTTTGTCTAGGTGTAGCTGTAGCTGTAAGCATGCCAGTCCCAGCAAATTGTATTCCATGCCTCTCTGTTCTTTGTCTAGGTGCAGCTGAAGCTGTAAGCGTGCCAGTTTCAGCAGCTTTCGTGCTATGGTAGGTTACGCAACATGCTTGTAGGCGTTGGAGTTGCTAGACCCCTTTTGTGAAATGCCTTGTGTCCGTGAAAGTGAAATCAAGCTCTTGCCTGACTTGAGTTCTCAGCAGCCATGGACTAGTGTACGTGGACTTGGTCTGTGCCTTGTGCATACCATACCCAGCACCATGTTTCTATGCAACTATGTCAAAGGTGTTATGTTTCAGCTTTGGCACTGGCTCGACTGTGTCACCTGTCTCTTCTATTCAATCTGAGACGTCTGCTTTGCTGATGCTTTTGCTGCCTTCTGCAATGACACATCTGAGCATGTCAACATCAAGCTGCAAAGTTTGGTGCACCTCAGGTTTTGCTGTGTTAACTACGCGTTCACAGCATGACATGTCTTACACGCTGAGGATCGATGGCTCCACATGCAGTGCAGGGTTTGAGTGCTTGACAGAAGACCTGGAGGAAGTGGTAGGCCTGTTCAATGAGGTCATACAGGAACCAGCTGTGCAACAGGACAAGGTGGCCTTCTACAAAGCTCAGGTGTGCTGTTGTCTGTTGCAAATGCTATTGAACCCGTCTACTTCTGAATGTGCATGCGTCATACTACAAGGAAGTACACTGTGCAGTGCAGTCTTAGGCCAAGTCCCACTTATGATAGATCTCAAAAGGCTGCTTGTGGCCGCAACACTGCCTCCAATCACACACAGAGTTTAGGACATGCTGCTGCTATGCATCACAGCATGTTGCCATATAAGAATGTCAGAACAGCCTGCTCTGCAAAGACGAGACTTGCCCTGCACATAATAATAACAATGATGATAATGATAAAGATAATGATAATGATAATGATAATGATAATGATAATGATAATGATAACGATAATGATAATGATAATGATAATGATAATGATAATGATAATGATAATGAAAACGCTTTTCAGCTCATGATGAGCAAGGTACGTGCAGGACAAGTCCGTCTCTCCAGAGCAGCCTGTCTTGTGCATCCCTATGAGACCTACCAACACGACAGTTTCGACAATGACCTGCACATACCTGGCTCATTATCAGCCAGAAAGCATAAAACATCATATTGTGTACTGCTACCTATTGCAGCATGTGTCATGCACCACACAACCTTCTGCTGTGGCAGGTCCTGAACCTGATAGTCCATAGGAATGACAATGCAGCAATCATTCCAGGAAGAGAGCTGAGGAAACTAGTGTATGGGCGCAACAGCGTCTTCGCGCGCAGTCCATCAGCTGCACAGATAGCTGCAGTCACCGCAGAGGATGTGGCAGACTTCTTGCATGCTTGGGAACGGCCTGATGGTGCAGTCTTTGGCATGGCAGGTGTGCAGCTGCTGTCTCATCTCAGGCATCAGTCACCGGTGTCTGTGCTTGATACTCTATGATCTTCCAAGTTGCACTAAACCACCTTTGACTGTTTTGCCCGGTGTAGCAATGTTGTCTGCATATTTGGCATGCCAAGTTGTTGGGTTTTGTGCATCTCTGCAATGCACATGCATGTGCCTGTTCTCAAGTGCTGCCATTGTAGCTGCTGAGCTGTCAATGAAACATCATACAGTCTGCAGGTGCGGCTCAATCAGCATGTTACGCATACCCTATGCAAATACTGTGATGGGGTCAGACAATAGTGGGAAGCGTTACATTGGCCAGGATAATTCAGGATCATCTGGTCATGACTGACATGACTGGACTTCCTGCTTTGCAGGTGACTTTGACAGCAAGCAAGCCATTTCGTTGCTGAACCAATCCCTCGGCAAATGGCAGCCCCATGAGTCACAGCCTGCTGAACCCCCTGCCATACCCACAACCCCCCTGCCGCCCCAGAACTCCTCTGGTGAGCCCAGCAAACCCCTCTGCTGTATTTGCAAGCCCACTGCTGTGGCAAAACGTGCATGGTTGCCTATATAGGCATACATGGTAGCAAATGGAGCTGCACATGTGCACTCAGAAGCACAAGCTGCGTGTCAAGGGCGTTAGCGGCACACCACTGTGCATACTATGTCAAAGGCTGCAGACTTCACAGCTATAAAAAAATGCCCCTTTTCCCAGCATAACACTTTGCTCTGAGTCCACCCTACAGTGTCCCTCATTTGTACTCCAAATGCATACTGACCAGTGATTGCATGAGCCAATAGGCCTCATCTGGTCTTCTGCACAGGTAGACTCACAGCAACACTTAGTGTTGTAGGTAACCTGATTGCCAAAATAGGACACCATGCAGGGACCTGCTCAGGACTGCACATTCCTGAGCTTCAGTGAAGACACTAATAACATTCATCACAATACTCATTAAAACGCTTTCCAGCTCATACTGAGCTAGGTATGCGCAGGACAAGTCTGGTCTCTCCAGAGCAGCCTGTCTTGTGCATCCCTGTAAGGCGTACTAGTACGACAGTCTTCACAATCATGTAATGTAACACCATTGAAATTGGACCTGGTGAAGACACTGATTTAGTGAGTGAGTGAGTGTATGTAGGTAGACTGTTTCTGGTGGACCGCAGCGGTCAGACCCAAGCTAGCATTGCAGTTGGTGAGGTGGGCATTGACCTGCTAGATCCAGATTCCTTCGCCCTGGATGTGCTGGGCGACATCATGAACGGCTTTGGAGGACGCCTGTTTGATGAAATCCGATCTAAAGAGGTGTGAGACGTGAGAACGTATTGGACAAAGTTCACTTGTACTTGGTACGTGTGTTTTAGTTGTCTTTCCCTTTTGTGCGCGCCTCTGCCTTGCATTTAGCAACCTGCAAAGTCAGGTTTGTAATATTTTGTTGTATATAACTTCAATGTCATGTAGTGTATATGCAGTAGATACTGATAAACTTGAGTGGGTGTGGCAAGTCTGAAATGGTGACATTCTCCTGCCCTTGCTACTTGCATGCTTGCAGCTCTAATGATATCCTTCACTAAGCACTGCTGACATTGCTTTTCAGTTCGATTCTGCTTCCAAAAAGCTGATCAACATTGCTGCCAGTAACAGGCATATCCCCATTGATTTGCGGCATTCAGCCAGTGCTTTAGATAGCGAAAAAGTATACGCTCTTGAAGAAGAGCTGTAGATAAAGAGAATATCAACTACTCATTTTGTAAATGTAAGAATGTTAAAAGATAGGAATCCTTCGTTTTGACATTCCTACCAGTCAGCATCAACCATCATGGCTTTGCTGAAAGTGTAGATCCTTGGCAGTTCTGGTAGCTCAAGCATGACTAGGCCTCAGTGCTATACAAGGAACTTGCACCAAGGGTCCATCAACCCTGAGAGGGGTGGGGGTGGGGGGGGGGGACTGATGTCATGCATAAGACACTCTGGCAACATTGCTGGTATCCTGGACCGAACATTGGAAGACTCTCATGCCAGGACAGGTCTAACATTGGGTAACTTCACCATCATGACACTGTCCATCATTGGACGACTTCATTATCATGTGGTAAGGAGCATGCACCTGGGCAGCCCGGTATAATACTTGGCTTCTCATTAAATTGACGCCGAAAGGCATAGTCTTTTCTTTTCTTTTCCTTTTTAAGGAGCATGCAAATAGGCTCAAGTGCAGAGGAACAAGGCTGCTGTGTCGCAGTCACATGCAGACAGTGCTGTTGAAGTGCAGGGTCTGGCATACTCAGTGTCTGGAGGCTGGAACACGACGCCTGCTGATCACGTGGGGCTGTTTGTGGCCGGAGGGGAGACTGCCAGGCCTGTGGAGTTCTTGGCAGCTCTGCAGCGCGTCCTGCAGGTTTGCTCGGTCCCCCTCATCACCATGCCTGTCTTCAAAGTCTCCAACAAGACTGTGCTGTAGGATCAGCAGCATCAGCATCCGTCTGGAATGCTGATTGTGTCTGGTTATACTGCATCAACAGGGCTTGCATCTGCAAGCCGTTTGGTGATCGATGCTACGCATGACCTCATGTTGTACCTGCGCCTTGGCCTTTCAGGTCCTGTCTTATGGGACGCCGCTGTCCTCCAGCGCTTCTGGAATACTGTATCTGGGTGTAACTCCTGAAAAGCCAGGCCTTTCACCAGGCTCTGCATATCAGTGCATCCTCAAGGATTTGCTGCTGGATTCAAGAGTTCAGCAAATCTCTTTGTCATGCAGGATATCAGAAAAGAAGCTCCATCTCAGAAGGTGCTGGACACAGCAAAGGCTCAGACACTGAATTCCTTTGTCTTCAACTTTGCGTCAACCAACACGCAGCTCCAGCGCATTCTGATCTATTCTTTGCTTGGTCTGCCACAAGACTACCTGTTTCAATACAAAACAGGCATTGAGCATGTCACAAGTGAGGATGTGCGCGACGCTGCACTGCAACATTTACATCCTGAGCAGCAGATTGTTGTGGTGGCTGCTGACAGAGACTCTTTTGAGGCACCTTTGAAGCAGCGCTTTAGCAATGTTGAGTCGTTGACAATTGACAGCTGAGAACAATGTGATGGGAGTTTGGATGCCGCATTACATAGCTGTGCGTCCTTCAGCTTGACCTATGACAAGATCAGGGGCACAGCTAAGTTTACATGCTAAGCATGTTTTTTATCAATGAACTTCAACGCACAAATGTATTTTCTGAATAATCACCTTGCAAATTGTGGCATGGTCGATTTCATTTGAAGATTGCGATGGACAGAAGAAAAACTGCCTACACAGCAGTGATCATGGACAGGCTTGATGCAAAAACACTCTGTATACGCAGACAGGTGGCAAGCTACATAAAATGAGAACAAGTCAGACTAGCAAAAGCCAAACACGAGAAACAAACACACAGCGTCAATTGGACATCCTCTGTCAGGTGCAAGGCATCCACTGATCTAGCTGAGCCTCAACAGATTGTTGATAAGACAGATCACTACTAGAGTCACTGGACTGACCACCATTACCATTTGAACCATTACCTAAACTCTCTAAACTAACAGACTCACTCACAGATAGCCCAGAACCGTTCAAGCTGTTGGACAAACTGTCAGTCTCGCTGAGCACACGCATTGACTTGACACCCAAGTCCCGTAGGATGCATGCTACAATGCCATGGTGCAAGGGATCATGAGTGCTACCATCCTGATCAGACGGGCTCTCAAGTTGTGCCAGCTGTTCACTCAGTGCAGCAGCTTTGCCTTGAGACTGGAGGTAAATCAGGACGCCCTCTGCTTCACTGCATACAGCATGTAAAGCTGCATCTAGCTGTGAGCCTTGCACACCAAACAAGTCATCCAGCGCACTTTCTGTGTGGACTGTCGTCAACACCTGTGACTTGCCAGCAACATTGCCTGAAATGAGTGCAATGTGCTCGGTGCCGTCTATAAGATCTCTATAGCAGTGAGTCATGCAGCTGCCATGCCAAGTGTGTATCCGCTGCGAAGACACGAGCTGAATGAGTGTCTCATTCTTCATCCGGAAAGCTACCAGATCAGCTATGGTAATACACTTCAGGTTGTGCTGCTTGGCAAAATCAAGGAGCTCAGGAGTGCGGGCCATGCTTCCATCAGCCTTGCTGACAATCTCGCAAAGCACACCAACTGGTGCACAGTTTGCTAGCCGTGCAAGGTCTACAGCTGCCTCTGTATGCCCTGGCCTCTTGAGAACACCGCCGTGCCTGTATCTCAGGGGAAAGATATGTCCTGGCTTCTTGAAATCCCCAGGCTGACTGGTACGATCTGCCAAGGCTTTGACAGTAGCTGTTCTGTCTGCCGCTGAGATGCCTGTTGTGGTGCCATGCCGCGCATCAACGGTGACTGTGAAAGCTGTGTAGAGCATCTCTTCATTTTCTGCTGAGCTGACCATGAGAGGTATTTGTAGCCTGTCCAAATCCCTGCCCATACCAAGCAAGCCTGTCGTCAGTACCATCATAAACACATACAAGCTTGGTGTGCGTGCCATCAGGAGATATACAATGCAGCGTGCAATAATGACATGGTCAAAGCCCCACCTGCCCTCAAGAGGAACACAGATGACTCCACTTGTGTACTCCACCATGAAAGCCATAGCTTCGGTAGTCATGGTCTCGGCCGCCATGATCAGGTCGCCTTCGTTCTCTCTGCTCTCGTCATCGAGCACTACCACAAACTTGCCCTCTGCTAAGTCAGCTAGTGCTTCTGGAATGCTGTTGAAGCCTTCTGCAGGCGCCTCCCAGTCAGAGCCGTCGCAAAGAGCGCGATTGAGTGCATCTGGACTGACAGCTCTGAGCAGCACTGATTCTTGACACTGCGGCAAGCTGCGTCGCTCACGAAGACGAGCCGGTGCTCTGTGTGGCCTGACTGTATGCGTGCACAAGCAGGCGGTCCTTTGCGTTGTCCTGAGCTGGGAGAATATCTGTGATGTCCTTTGTGCTGACAATACCATTTTCTTGCACGTCAGCTGTGCTACTGGCCTGGCGGTTATGCCAACGCTGCAACATGCGTTCAGCGCAATTTTGCCAGCAGCCACATGATTAAGCTTAGTAATTCTTTGAGCGTTACAAAATCCTTTCTGACCATTCTTTCGACAGACTGACTTTTCTTTCGAAAGAACTGTTTGAAGCAATCAATCAGTGCCTGCTGACTTGCTGCGTCTGTGCTGTTTGTTCATCACACCTGCAGAATCATGCACAACACACTGCACAACGTTTTGCTCTGCAACATTTCCAGCCGTTTTGCCTGGCAGACAGGCCTGGCAACATCGCACCGACGACTCAGCTTCGATTCAGTTCCGGTACACGTCGCTGCATGCAACACATCGGGTCCCTGAGAGACAACAGTGGTTTCGGTGCAACTGTAACAGCAGCTGCTAAATGTATTCATGCATGTGGCTCACGTTCGACGGTGTGGCCAGGATCCATCGCCATTTTTATACCATTGTGCAATCGAAACGGTTTTCGTTTGGTATTTGTGCCACTCCGTACTTGCAGCGTTTGGTGTTCAAGGTGTCAAGCCCAAGATCGACCTTGTAGGATGCAGGCTGGATCAGACAGAAGGTATCAGGTTGTCGTATGGGGAGCGACAGGGGTAGTGGGTCGGTGCGTCTGCACCACGATGGTCAAGCATTATCAGGTATAATGCGCTCGACTTGGGTTGCTGCAGTCTGAAGTTGCCAAGCTTTTCAGGCATGCAGCTGACTCCACGACGCCGCTATGCAGGATGAAGTCAAATGGGCGATGGCCGGCAGGAACAAACAGAAGCTCGAGAAGATACGGGACGACCTTGCCAGAGAGTATCCTGCTGCGAAGAGTATACCCATTCTGACCGGGGATGCTGAAGATCAAGACTCCCTGGTGGCCATTGCCTCCCAAACGAAGGTTCTGATTGCCACCTCTGGGCCGTTTGCCAAGCTGGGCACTCCTGTGGTAGAAGCCTGCATTTCAGCTGGAACCCACTACTGTGACATCACAGGTAGACGTGTTCACCTGAAATGGTGTAAAGACCTGTCGTGCTGCAGTTCTACGCCAAAACAGCCAGAAACTGCATAATAAAATGCCATCAGTAACCATGATCAGACAGGTGTTATGCAGCACCCAACAGTTCTTTGTGATGAGCAAAATGGGCATTGGGATGCCCAAATCAGACTGCTCTGAAAAGACATTATATGCCCTGCACACACCTACAGAACTAGCTAGTTCATCATGAGCCAGGAAGTGTGGAAATTCACGATGTCGTTACCAATACAATCCATTGCTGCGCCTACAGGGGAAGTGCCGTGGGTTATGCGCATGATCAAGGCCCACCATGCAGAAGCAGCTCGCAAGGGAGTGAAGATAGTCAACTTCTGTGGGTTTGACAGCATCCCATCAGAACTGGGCACAACCTTTCTCGTCAACCACATGCAAGAGAAGCTGAACAGGTAGGCTACACTTGTGGCATGTATGCTTTAGTGACGAGCAAGATGCCTTGTGTGCATGGGCGCTTTGTTTATTGACCGAGTATTCATCTTACAAACCCACATTGAAGATACCTCCATATAGTTCAAGGAAGCTGCCAAAGTCATTCGTAGTGACTATAGATCAGGGGTCCAAGCTGACTATGCGAATTGCAGTGACATACCTGTTGCAATCTGTAGGCGCTGCAAGAAGGTGACACACCTGTTTGGCGATATGGCCGGCAAATTTGGCCAAGGCACAGTCGCCTCGCTGGCTTTTGCCTATTTCATGGAAAACTCGCCCGAAAGGCGTCAATCCAGCGACCCCTACTGCCTTGACCCCCCAGACAGCCAGTCAGTCTTCTGCCTCCTGTCTGTCCACATCAGTGTATGCATATACACAGCTAACACATTGAATCTTGCATCATCACCATTGCCTTGACCTGCCAGAAGCTGGTCATTCCTCTGTCCATATGACAACAGCATAGACATCCTGCAGAGACTACTGTTTGCCAGACTAACTTCAGAGAAAGTGACATTACAGTGGACCTTACTGCCTTCATATGTAATGGCAGCCATCAGTCTTTTTCTGTGTGTGTCTTTACAGCACTTGCACATGCTAATGACCGCTGTTGTGTTGCATCAGAGACTGACTGGCTGCCTGAAATTGCTCCAGCACCAGGGCAGCCAGTCAGCCCTCTTCTGCGATTGTCATGGTAGAATATCTGCATTGCAACCAAAGTGTGTTGAGAAACTGCAATTTGGTCCTGGAGGAGTTTCAGGCAGCCAGTCAGCCCACTTCTGCCAGTGTCATGGTAGCATATCTGCGTTGCTGCAAATGTGTCAATCATAAAGTCCTTGTCAGCAGTTGCTCCAGCAGCATTCTTCTTGCGTCCATTGCAATCTGTCCCCAACTGCTAGACAATCTATGCATATGCTCAAGGCGTATGACGGCAGTGTGCTCTTGAGCAACTTGTCTCTATCCCTCCTAGAGATGTGGAGTGAATCTTCTCTCAAGCATACCTGTCATCAGCATTCAACCTGGGTGTTGTACCTGTGCTTTCAAGCCAGGATGTCTGATGAGTCACTCCTGGCTCCACACCCCAGACTGTAAGGTATAAAATGAAACATGAAAGTTATTACTCAGGCGGGGACCAGACGGACGCGACCTGTTACGCATACACTTCAACAAAGCCTTGAAGAAGTGGACCATTCCTTTCATCATGGCTCCTGTCAACACCAGGGTCGTGCGCCGCAGCAACGCACTGCTACACCACTCTTATGGTAAGCTATACCTTGTAACGAATGTGTTGTCCTAATGTCTGGGAGTTGCAGGCGTGACAACAAGGCTTCTGTAGCTTGCTGTCATTGCTGCCCCAGGCTTGTGTGTGTACACATGTTTGCGCCCTCTTCTGGATCAACAGTCTTCTCTAGCCTTGTATATGAGTGTGGCTACATGCGCAGCAGTTTGTGTGTGATACAGAAAGGGAACAAGATGCACGACTATCATGACACATGCAGCAGCTTTTGTGATACAAATTGGAATGATTGGCTGGCAGTCAGCTCAATGCTGTAACAATCAGTAGCTTTTCCTGTGGCATAGGCAGCAGGTTTTGGCAAGTGAGCAGCTCTTAGAAGCCCCGAGGGCTGCCACATCAGCCCCATTGATGTAATCAGTTTCTTGCATCTCCTGTGCTTCTGTCATGTCAAATATATTGACAATCACACTGCTGCAGAAACCCAAGAGCCAATGCCCCCTTCCCAGGATAGGGCCTCTGCCTTGGCAGGAATGTAAACTCATGCGCGCAGCCATCGGGGCATGCCATGTACATTAGACCAATCACAACACAACTGAAATTATTGCTGCAGGCAGCAATTTCAGCTATGAGGAGGTTGCGGAGGCGCCCAATGTGTTTGTGGCTGGCATAGCTCTGGTGGTGCTGACGCTGTCCTGTGCGCTCTTTATCTGCAAGCCCCTCTACCCAATCATCAATGGACTGCTTCCTTACGTCGGCTCAGGTGTCTCTCTACTTCTCCACCCATACCTTTGGAAAAGAAAGGAAAAGAAAAGACTACACCTTTCAGCGTCACTTCAATGAGGTGTCTCTCTACATCTGTACTCATACCTTTGGAAAAGGAAGGAAAAGAAAAGACTACACCTTTCAGCGTCACTTCAATGAGGTGTCTCTCTACATCTGTACTCATACCTTTGGAAAAGAAAGGAAAGGAAACGACTACGCCTTTCAGCGTCACTTCAATGAGAAGCCAATTATAACACCGGGCTGCCCAGGGTATTCCCAGGGTACTCATACCTTTACTTGACGTTGTACTACAGCACAGCAGAAAAAGACAGCCTGGCAAGACCAGACTTGTGCCACACGCACCTAGTATTTGCTGGAGTCTGGAATCATTATCATAAAATTCACCACAAATTGATCACAACCAAAAAGCAAGAGTTTTGGCAGTTGACTTCCTCTCTGCTTGCATGATGGTGGCCTGAGCTAAATCTGTGCAACGTCCAGCATGTGTTCAATGCAGACGTTGATATGTACATAGAAGCTGTAGTGCAGGCTGTTGTGCGCTTTCAGAGCATAGAGTGCATACAGCAGCGTATATCCCCACTGCATTGCTACTAGCACAGCTTTAATAATCCGTGGCCCAACTGCAAAGATGACTGCATTCATGTCGGTGACATGTGAACCAGCCATGTTGTCAGTCTTGCCTTGGACTAATCAGGAGGTGTTCAGTCAGACCTGATGATTAGGTGACGTCATGCAGATCCTGAGAAGATCATCCAGAGCGGTGGCCACTGGAACAGCACTATGGTGGGAGAGACTGAAGAGCAAACCGGGCACAAATCACAGCTGGTCTTTCTTAAAATGAAGGTCCGTCCTTGTGTGTGTGTGTCTTCATTGAGTGTTACAAATACTTGAGTACTTGAGTAGAATATTTGAGTAGAAGTGGGAAGGAAGTGGCTCTGCCATCATCTTGCAGAAATACAGCTAACTCCTCTGGCTGCATGCAGTCAGTGAAGCAAAGCCCATCACCTCATGTGCCACCTATTGATAGCTAACTCACAGGTCAACGTTCATTTTGCATACACCTGACCACACATGGCATTGTGGTGATGCAGAGCAAGAGGGATCCAGGGTACTGGGAGACATCCAGGCTGCTGTTAGAGTCTGCTCTGTGCCTGGCCTTGCAGGTCAGTCACTCCTCTCATGTTTCCTTGATAGATTGGATCTCAGATACACTTTCCCAAGGATACACTAATTCCTCTCATGTTTGGTCACACCACTGCCAGTCTTGTTGCTTGACTTGCTTCCTTGCTTCACCTGTCTGGTTGCTTTGAGCTTTCTGATTGCTGGATCTGCCGAAGGTGCTCCTCAGCATGCTTGGGGCAGTATGGGGACATGCATGGGCTGTCCGTGACAGCAGAGTGTCACATGCCTGTAGATTAGCTATACATTGCAAGCCTACATGAGTGTGCTTGCGACTGGGCTCTGCCGTTGCGTGCCTTGCTGCTGCAACTTGCCTTGAATTGTCAATATGACACAACAGTCAGCCCAGTCATCTGTTTTTTCTGAATTGTACATGGTCCTCAAAATGATGTAGATCTACTTTCTTTACCTGACTAGGAGTCGTTGGCTGTGAATCAGCCATGTTTTATCATGTGCAGGAGGATGAACTGAAGGAGTCAGGATTGAAGCAAGGCGGTGTTCTTACGCCTGCTACTGCAATGGGGATGGTACTTGTGAGACGCATCCAGAAGGCTGGTGTCTCGTTCGACCTGCAGTACTCACTGTAGCTGCAGCCAAAGCAAAGTACTGCAGTAGCTTGATCGTGTGTTGCAGGTTGCAGCATAACACCATTAGCCAATTTATGTAGTCTCATGAAGTCATGCTAGCAACATTGTTCTGCACATGTATGGGGTAATGCCATGCAGTTCCTCAGAATGCCCTCCTCCCAGGTGATGGCCCAGTCAGTTCGCAATACTTTCCCTGTAGGCATATTGGGCTCATGATCATGCTGCAGCTGAATTTGTAGTGCAGCTGCAGATTTCTTCAGAGAGGTACTGTCCTTTTACCACCAGTCCTAGATGAATTTCATGATGATTTGTTTGTTCAAGACATTTCCTTGATAAATTGGATCTCAGACAGTTCAAGACATTTGTTTGTGCAAGACCAGTCACACCCGTTTTTCAATTTAAGGGTCCTGCAGACCCTAGCTGCCATGGTTTCAAAAACAATTGACTACTTCCGACACTGCTCTGGAAGCCGAAACCGAGAACTCACTCGGTGTAAGTAAGTTTGGGACCGCAGTTGCAAGACAAAATGAGCAGGTCCGATGGTATGGAGAATGGGCACGTGGCGAAGAAAGCAAAGCTCGACAAGGGACTGCATGCAGTGCACTCAGTATGTCTGGTATTGGACTACGGGTCTCAGTACACTCAGCTCATTGCCCGTCGCGTTCGTGAGAATAACGTGTACTCCCTCTTGCTTCCAGGCGATGCCGACATGGTAAGCATCGCCTTGGCTGCTCTTGATCAAGGCTGCCTCCTCTAAGCAAACAGCCCCGAGACGCACTGTTGTACCCTCAGGATCGTATCAAAGAGGCCAATCCACGTGCCATCATCTTGTCAGGGGGCCCAAATTCTGTGCACATTGAGGGGGCGCCCAGAGTGCCAGCAGGCTTCTTCGAATACTGCCAAAGCAACCAGATACCTGTGCTTGGCATCTGCTATGGAATGCAGCTCATGGTTCAGCAGCTTGGAGGCGTCGTGCACCAAGCAGCAGACGGTGGGGAGTACGGGCGCATGGTCATACGAGCGTCAGGAGGCAGCCAGCTGTATGCTTACGACTCAAGCGAACATGGAGTTCATAAAGAAAGTGTCTGGATGAGTCATGGTGATAGCATTGACAAGCTTCCAGAGGGCTTTCAGCCTGTTGCCACAAGTGAGCAGGTGACACTGCAGCTGCCACAGCATGCAAGTGCATCATTCAAGCAAGCAACCATCAACTATTGCTGGCAGTCTGCCACTACAGATCTCAAGCATTGCAAAACAGTCCTGCTTGTACTCAGATAGGCGTGCAATACCAAATGCTGATGTGGTCACGACACAAGTAGCTTGCCGACATCAGCATGACCATACATGCATGGACCGTCACGATAGCACAAAGATCATCATGGACTCCAGGTGCTTTTCACAGCAGCAGAGCGCCTGCAAAGCGAGTCACTCCGTCCTGACAGCATCTTTTCAACTTCAGGGTGTCATTGTAGCCATTGAGAACCAGGCTCAGAGGTACTACGGCCTGCAGTACCATCCAGAGGTGAAGCATACAGACCGAGGCATGGAAACCCTGAAGCATTTCCTGTTTGGTATAGCAAAGTTGAAAGCTGACTGGAAGCTGGAGAACATACTAGAAGAAGAGCTGGAGAAGCTGCGGCGGCAGGTGATCACTGGTCCTTGTGCATCTGCTGACAAAACAGCTGATGAGGTGTTTGTGGCAACATTGCCTGGAAGCTCATGCATTGCAAGTATTGTCACGCACTATTCCTGCATCGTATCTTGTTTGAATGTGCTTGCATCAGGTTACCTGACGGGCATCTGAACATAAAATACCTACTTGCCAAGCGTGTGAAACAATCTTGGTGAAGCATACAGCAGCTTGCTCAGATTATGCTCTTGCCACCATTAACATGTGTATCATTTACATATGTGTATAGCAGCTTGCTCAGACTGCGCTCGCACCACCTTTGACATGTGAACTGATACACACATGGTGATGGTACACATGACCATGTGTGTATCAGTTCACAAGTCAATACTCCTCTTAGCTGCTGAGAGTGCATGAGTCAACCTCCTCTGAGCAGCTGAAGGGTGCATGAGTCAACGTCCTTTTAGCTGCTGAAGAGTGCATGAGTCAACCTCCTCTTAGCTGCTGAAGAGTGCATGAGTCAACCTCCTCTTAGCTGCTGAAGAGTGCATGAGTCAACCTCCTCTTAGCTGCTGAAGAGTGCATGAGTCAACCTCCTCTAAGCTGCTGAAGAGTGCATGAGTGAGCGTCCTTTCAGCTGCTGAAGAGTGCATGAGTCAACCTCCTCTTAGCTGCTGAAGAGTGCATGAGTCAAGCAGTGGCTGGTATGCTGTCCAGGTTGGGCCTCAGGATCATGTCATCTGTGCTCTGTCCGGAGGTGTGGACAGCACTGTAGCTGCAACGCTGGTGCACAAGGTTTTGGGGGACCGATTGCACTGTGTCTTTGTTGACAATGGCTTGCTGCGCTACAAGGTATGCCCATGCATAGCTGCATTCCTGGAAACCCCAGAAGAGCCAGTCGTTCCACTTTATATCACAATTGCATGACCAGCTGACTCCCACTGCATGCAATGTGTGCAGCGTCGTTCAAAAGCATGTTGTTGCATGCCATCAAGCTTGTTGGGCAACAGTTCCTGACAACAGGGTTGCTCTGACACTTGTAAAGTGTTCATACATAGACCACAACAAAGACCGGCAGAAGCTTGTTGCAGTCTAAGTAAACACAGAGTATACGCAAGGCTTACAAGTACATATCAGCTACAACTGCATATCAATCTTACAACTGCATATCAATCATCTCAAAAGCTGCAACAGACCATGTTGACTTCAGCAGGGCTGTAGGTTGTTGTTCAGCAGCATGAGTCTTGCTGCTCATGTGTGTAGGAGGGGGAGCGCGTGATGGAGACCTTCCAGAAGCAGCTGCACCTGCCAGTCACCCGGATAGATGACAGCAAGCGCATGCTGGCTCTGCTCAAGGTGTCTTACACTTCCCTGATATGTACAGAAAGTGTGGCGCCATGCACATTAATCCGATGAGTCAGTGCTGGTGTTTGCCATGCTGTATGAGAGCAACATGGCATGCTCTGTGCGTGTCATGAAGCAATTGAGAGCTGTTAGTGAATAGGTACAGTCAAGCGCTTGCTGTACTGCATGAAACCTGTCTTGCATCAGTCAGGCATTGCGTTATCCCTCCAAGTTTGCTGTCATGAGTACTGTTGCTGTCAACGCCGTGGGAGATGATGCGCGATGATGCTGCAGGGCAAAACAGATCCTGAAGAGAAGCGCAAGGCTATTGGGGCTGGCTTCATTGAAGTCTTCAGGGACTTTGCCATCACCCTCAAAAGCAAGCATGGCATCAAGCCCAAGTTCCTAGTGCAGGTACCTTTCTACCCTTCATTTCATTTCATCTCATTTCATTTCATTCCATTTCATTTCGTTTCGTTTCATTTCATTTCATACCTTACAGTTTGGGGTGTGGAGCCAGTTGTGGCTCATCAAACATCCCGACTTGAAAGCACAGGTGTATGTGGTGCGCAACAAAAGCAAGCTGGTGGGAGTTCTGTTCAGAAAAGAGCCTAAGGTCCCGATGTTGATAGTCTGGACCATACAACTCTTCCGCCCAAAGTCTGCATCTATCATCCCACACCCTTGAAGGCCTATTGGGATAGTCAATACCAAGCACTCTGTTTCATGGCAGACTGCTGCATCGCTGTTGGCAGGATTGCTCCCAGCTGGGTCAGGCCTTGTCATTTTGTATTGTGGTGACAATGCAGTGAACCAGCCCTTAGTGCCCATAGCCGTTCCACCATAGGCTGACTTGGTGAAAGAATTGCATTTTTTTGGTGCCAAAAGAACAATAGTGCAATCTTTATGATAATTGGATGAGCAAACATGGATTTCCCAATTGTTTGCAATAGACATTGCCTCACTGCAGGGGACCTTGTATCCTGACGTCATAGAGTCATGTCCGCCGCCAGGCAGTGGTCAGAAGCACAGTCACACCATCAAGTCCCACCACAACGTGGGGGGTCTCCCCAAGGACCTGGATTTCACCCTCATTGAACCCCTCAGAGAGCTCTTCAAGGTGTGTCTTTTTGCATCCTGCATTACACAGTCCACCACAGCAACGCTCCCTCAAGCCTGGCTGCTGCTGCTGCCACTGCTGCTGTTGCTGCTGCTGCTGCTGTTGCTGTTGCTGCTGCTGCTGCTGCTGCCTCAAGCCTGACTGCTGCTGCTGCTGCTGATGCTGCTGCTGCTGCTGATGCTGCTGCTGCTGCTGCTGCTGCTGCTGCTGCTGCTGCCATGATCATCAAGACTTTCCTTGTGCTGCTGTGACCAACAGCCTTTTGAAACTTGCTGATTTTGTCTCGTCTTGCAGGATGAAGTGAGAGCGCTGGGACGCTTGCCGCAGCTGAATGTACCAGAGGCTTTCATTTCCCGCCATCCCTTCCCAGGTCTGTACCACACCCCTCCTTATCACCTATTACACACTCTGAAGCGCAGTTTGCAAGGGATTGTGTGTCAGCAGGACCTTGGGAATCATGCTTGAGTGTTTAACCCTCCTGTCACTCATGTCATCTATAGTCAAGGGTACAAGGCTTCCTGTGTCTGCCAGCAGCATGCAGAGTCTGCAGGAGCCAAATGCAAGCTTGGCTGCTGTGTGTTCTGTTGCCCTACCCAGACTGCATCAGCTTTGCTCCCACTTGCTCAGCCTGGTGCCGATGATTGTGCACTTGTTGCTGCCATGTGCGCCACGAGTCATTGCACATGCCAGCTGCACAGACCATGACATGAGTCGTTGCTGCCATGTGCATGCATGAGTCATTGCACATGCAAGCTGCACAGGCCATGACATGAGTCATTGCACTACCTAGCTGCATTGTCTGTCTGCACAGACTACTTCTGCATCATGTTCACACAGCAAAGGGTTATCTGCAACAGCTGCTGGAACAGTTGCAAGAGCAAATAGTGGTTTTGTTTGACAGGGCCGGGGTTGGCAGTGAGGGTTCTGGGTGATGTGACTGAGGGCGATGCTCTGGATGTGCTGCGCCATGTGGATGAGGTGTATGTTCAGACCATCAGAGATTACGGCTTGTATGACAAGATATGGCAGGCCTTCGCGGTCTTCTTGCCTGTCAGGTGCGATACCAGCCTTTCCTGTGCCCTTCTGCTGCTGCCTTGTGCTTTGTCATTTCCCCTTTGAAGCTTTCTCTTTGCTTTCCATTTCTGCTGTCATAAGTACCTTTCCCTTGATTCCATATTGGCCTCTGCATTTTCCCCTCCCTGCTTTGTCCAATAAGTTGCGCCTTGGCACATCCCTCCATCTACCATTGCCGCCACCCTCTCTGTAGCCCTGCCCTGCTGACAAGTGCTATGTCTGTGGTGCTGCTGCCATGCCCGCTTTTTTAAGCCAATGCATGTCAGCTTTATTGTGGCAGCTGCTGTAATGACTGCTCATATAGGCTCTCTAGTCTGCAGCATCATCATCTGCGTCTTGCCTCTCTCTGTTGAAATAGGATTGTCGCTGACAAATGGTGAAATGGACAGACCCACATGCTTTGTACTTGTGGCCTGCAGCATTTGAGCAGTTTGACCTAAGCCCAGCCTTAGATCTCCTGATGCCTAACAGCTTGTAGTTCATCATACTGCTTCCAGCATGCCAATGCACTACAAGCCTGACAGCCCTGGGCAGCGACAACTTCGCATGCAACACTGATCCTGACAGCGTACTGAGCTTTGCTGACAGTTGCAGTTCCAGGTACCAGTCATTGGATCCGCAACACAATGTCATGCACTAGTATGTACCTCATCATCAAGAGACTGTCAATCAGACTTCAAGAAACTATGAAAGTGATTGCTCTTGAGATGATGAGGTACACAGCCACACAGCCATGTGGACATGTTTTTGGTTGCTGTGAGATGGTGGGAAATGTGTGATGCACTAGTAAGTACCTCATTAAGAGACTCTCCAACAGATTTCAAGAAATTGTGAAAGTGATTGCTGTGAGATGGTGGGAAATGTGTGATGCAGGTCAGTAGGGGTGCAGGGGGATCAGAGGACCCACAGCCATGTGGTCGCCCTCAGAGCAGTCACCAGCTCAGATGGCATGACAGCTGACTGGTACCCATTCGAACCAGCCTTCCTACGAGCAGTGTCTACCAGGATCTGCAATCAAGTGCGGTCCGTCAACAGAGTGGTGTATGATGTGACCAGCAAACCTCCTGGAACCATAGAGTGGGAGTAAGCCATGGGTCATGCTCCTTTAGCGTTCCCTGCACGTGATCCGCGTTCACCCGCACGAGCAATCACGCCAAGTCTGTGATATGGCACAAGTTAGTTTAGATGTGTGAGTGTCATGCTCCTTGCATGCAGCAACTGAGCCACCTACTCTGAGCAGCACATTGGCAGGCAAAGAGGACATTCATCTCATTTGGGGAGAAAGCATTAAGCTGGATTAGGGCCCTGGGCTACAAATGCTGGAGAGCTTATAGTATACTGATATCAATGTTTGTACCCTGCGCATCAGTAGCAAATTGGGTAGCAGAATGTAGCAGTTGACGAAACGTGGCCTGTGCAGCAGATTGTACCTGCATCAATGAAGATGCCTGTCCCAGATATCTCACCAATGCATAAGCGGACATGAAGGTGCACAAGCCTCAGCTGACAGCTGACAGTTCAGCTTGTATACCGACAATGTAGTTGCTTGCAGTCAGTTGATCTTGCAAAAGTGGACATGTGTAGACATACTTTGACATTTAGACGGAGCCAAGCTCTCTGCCTGGCGTTTCTTGAATTGTTCATTGCAACCTGTTGTGACCATAACTGAACCAATTCCAGTTCTCAAAACACAAGAACAACAGCAAAACCCACGCAAACTGCTGAGTTGACTTGCAGCTGAACACGTTATACTCTTCATGCATCATTTATTCATGCACACAAAGTTCAAGTTCACTACTGTGTAAAGCAGACTAGCAAAAGGCAATAAGAGAGCTAAGGCACACCCACCACAACAGCTACACATGACACATAGTCATTCCCCCAATCCCAAACCCTATGGTAACACATAACCCAGCAAGTATCCAAGACCTTTAATACCAAGAGCAGATGCGCTTGAACCACACAGAGGTAATACACTACTAAAAGCATGCTAAGACAGAAGTTGAACAGGCACACAAGCACTGATGTACGGCATGCGTAACCCATGAACACATTGTCACGCTGGGGGCCAGGGGGAAAACCATACTTATAAAAAAGCATCATCATCAGCTGCTGAATTTAGCTTCAAATTCATGCTGGTAACCTATGATGTTATTAGACCACTATCACCAAGGATCGTGTGCATGATCACAGTCAGATCACCCTACATTGCTTGAGCCCTTTAGTAATCTCTGATGCTGCTAGAGCACTACCGACGCGATCATGTGCATGATCATTTCCAGATCATCCTACATTGATTGAGCCTGTGCTGGTACTGGTGCTGGCTCGTGTTGTGCTTGTTGGTGTGCTGCTGCTTGGGCTGGTTGTTGTGGTAGCTGGCGAGCTGCTGGTTGTTGAAGCAGGGGAAGTGGTTGTTGTGCTTGTGGTGGTGGTGTCTCTGGTAACTCCATCAGCAGTGGTAACAGTTCCTGAAGATGGAGAAGAAGTTGATGTCCCAGGTGATGTGTTGCCAGTGTCGAACGAATCTGTGCCTTGAATGCCAGCCGTGTTGCCTGTGCCTGCGTCGTCCAGCAAGTCCCCAGCTGCCAAGACATTGTTCTTGTTAATTAGACCATTCCAGGAGTTCCAATAGACCGAGTTGCCATAGCGAGCAGTGTTGCCACTGAAGGTGGAGCTTGCAATGTTGCCCACGCCTCTCTGACCATATATGGCACCACCAATCTGACCAGCAGAGTTGCTGTCAAAAACACAGTTTGTGATGTTGCCGGTGTCTGTGTCCATGAACAGTGCTCCGGCATACGCATTCGCTGTGTTGTTGTCAAAGTAGCAGGAGTCAATGTTGCCAGTGGAGTCTCCAAGATACAGGCCAGCTCCCTCTTGTCCCTGGTTGAAGGTGAACTGGTTCAGGCTGAACTGCACGGTGGAGTTAGTCAGCTCATACCCTCCTGATCCAGTCGTGGCATTGTTCCCCTGAAACCGATTGTTGAAGACAATGTAGCTGGATGACAGTGTCTGCCAAATTCCTCCGCCAGATGTGGCGAAATTGGAGACAAAGTCATTGTCTATCAGATCACCACTGCAGTTAGCTGCAACAGACACACATGCAGACGCTCAGATGTGCAGGTGAATAGACAAGCAAGGCAGGAAGCTGCCATGCTTCTTCCTACTGACACCGTCATAATGCTTGCATGTGCAGCCACTCATATGTTGAATTGTACAAGATACCCATCATGCAATGTGCAGGCAGCCATTATTTGAAAGTGTTGAGCTAGGTATGTATGCTTCAAGAGAGTGGGAGGTTGTAGCAATTGTGAGCCACATGGAATAAATCCCTGATGTTGTTTTAGTGCTTCACATGTACAGCTCACATTGACTAGTGCAGACATGACAGCTGTGCAACAACATACCCCATGCACTGGCAACTGCTTTGCAATTGTGCAGAGACCGTGCCTGAATAGTTTACAGATGTCCATCAAAGGTAGTGAGCTGGCTACATGTTCAGCAAACTTCATGATTTGGAGGAGCATAGAAAACAACACATGCAGGGCCACATGCAAAGGAGGCATACCTGAATAGATGCCACCTCCTTCCTGTGTGACATTGTTACTGTAGAAGAGGGTGTCATAGATGTAAGTGTCTGTGACTCGGGACATGTAGATACCGCCACCTGTGAGTGCGGTGTTGTTCACAAATCTGGACTGCTCAACAGCTAAGCTTGTCGCATTGATTATGTATACAGCTCCTCCTTGGGACCCTGCAGGCAAAACCCACCTTGTGCTTGTGTGCTGATGCCAGTCAAGAAGATCAGAATGGCAATTCTCATGACATTCAGCAAGATGAGATGAGTATTCCTAATGGTGCATCCATTGATCAAAGTGGTAGTCATGGTAACCTCTGAAGCAATGAGCCAGCAGGCTCATGACGCACCCACAAGTTTTGATTGAAACACATGTGGGGACCTGGGGCTGATGTGGCAGTTGCTGTATGCTCAGGCAGTGTGTCTCAAGTTGTCAGGCAGAAAGCTTCCTGTTGCACAGACAGGGTGAGTGGGGGCTTGTGGGTATTAGGCATACATGAGTCAGCCGCATGCATGGCAAGGTAAACTCAGATTCAGATGCATTTGGTAACAACAGTGCATACCAGTGTTATTTAGAAAGGTGGTTCCGTTGATATACATCATGCTGTTGCTCCCCAGAAGCTGGATGGCGCCTGACTGGAACCCATAGTTGTTGGTGAAGACACTGTTGTCGATGGAGAGAACAGTGTTGTTGGCAAAGATGGCTCCCGCTGTGGACTGTGTATTGTTCACAAAGGTGGCATTCTGAAATGCAACAGTGCTGTCTTGGAAAATGATGGACCCATCACCATACTCTATCAGGTTAGCAAAGTAAGAGTTTTCAAAAAGGATGCTGACACCATCCAGATAAATTGTTCCCTGGGGCAGGGAATTGTCCAAGTTGTAGTTCACACCTGCAAGTAGCAGGCTAGAGCGCTGGACGAAGCTCGACTGGGCAAATCCATTTGTGTCGTCGGGGTGAACGTTACATTGATGCTGTCTACACAAATGCGACGACTAAAACTAGCAGTAGCACGGCAAGAAGCAGGCCGTCGAGCTTGCCTCAAACCCGAGTTGAGCGCAGGTTAGCCGGTAGATTTTGACCACAGCTTGACCAGTGCCACTGACAATATACATGTTGCTTACCTGTCCAGCCTGAAACAAATGATTCGAGAGCTGGTCCTCCAACGATGGTAACGTTATAGCTCCCTACGCAATTGATGTCAGCTGTCTGCAGCCCTCGGCTGGTGTTGGTGGCAGCTTGCAGCCGTCGACCAGCTGCTGAAACAGCCGGAGTGCTGCTGGCGGGCAACCCGATCAAAGTGATGTTGCAAGTAACGGGTAGTGTAGCTGAGTCGGTCAGTGGGAGTGCCTCCTGAGTCGAGATTGGGTATGCTTCTGCAGCGGCTGCATCTGATTCAAGAACGGTTCCTGGGGCTGGAGCTGGTGCTACTGCTTGCACGTTGCTGAGCTGAGTGCCGAGAGCGACGACCGCGAGGACAACACACAACCTGAGAGGACCAAACATCTTGGCGGATTGCTGCGATCGTAGCTGATCTGCCAGCCGTCGCGAACAAGTGCAGGCAGCGAGCCTCAAACGTCGCAGCGGCGGTGTTACTCACGGCAACACAGTGATGCAGTGTTGTTCGCGCCCAGAGGTGAGATGTGTTGACTCCGCGCACTGTCGCTATTGCGGCCAAACCCCCTGTAGGGTTTCACGCCAATGGTCGAGATTCGCATGCTGGGCTGTGCCAGACTGCCAGACTGGCAGGAGTATGACTAAGATATCGTTAGTTCTCACCGCCATCCCCAATTCCTACCAACACCTCACGAAGCTTCCTGGTGGAAGAGCAGTTGCATGCTGTTCGTAAGACTCGTGGAACCCATGCAGACGAGCCAAGAGGCGATTGTGCACAGCTGTCAGAATGTACATGTACCCAAATTGTGTAGCATCACCATGCATATGTCAGTTCCTTCTGTACTACCTCGAGAGCTCCTGCTGTTTCACATTGAGACTTTTGTGCAAAGCAGCAAGGTCGCGATCATCCAACATGTGTGATATTACACATGAATGCCACGCATGCACTGCTCTAAGCTCATAAGCCTAAAGCTGCTGCAATGCTGTTATTGAGAATTTGCTATGCTAGGCATAAGGAGCTCTAGCTAGAGCTTGGATGCAGGTATAATATCAGCTGCATATCCAGAAGACCGCAGGGCCAGTTGCAATGCAGCATCTGGCCTGTGGCAGATAGCTAAATGCTTGAGTCAAATGCTGATTTTGAATGGCCATGATGATTTTAAGCAAAAGTCAGGCTGCGGCGAAGGCTGAACATATGATACCCAAGCACACACAACATTGAAGAAAGCAATAACTCTGATTGCCATCAGCACAGACCTGCAGATGCTTGCAAGCCAATCAGTGAAGCTGCTTGCAAGCAAAGCAGGACATCATCTACGGCAATGTTGGGCCTTGCTGTTTTGAGAGCATTGGTGAATTTTCCAGTCATGAGTTGTCTTGCAGCTGCAGCTGACTGTTATGTGGTACTATCGTGTCTTCTTGGATGCTACGTCAATAGCTGTTAGGCGCTCCAGCAGCGGAGGATGAGAGTAATGATACGCTGAGTACCAAGGATCAACATTTGGGGCTGACTTGTTGTTTGAGTCTAGCTTCTTGAGTGCCTCTCTCAGCTGAGGTGCATGGCCCAGTGTGACTGCAAAGTTGTCTGCCTGGAACTCATACCTTCTGCTGAGCTGATTGATGAGCAGCCCAAGGACCTGCAAGAGAACCAGTTGCAAGCTCCTCACAAGCTGCATGAGCGCATGACAGAACACTGTTGTCCCTGTTTTGCCTGCACATCACCATCATTGTACCATGCACTGAAATGAGAAAAGGCAGCCAACACCCTTGAACAAGAGGAGCAACTGATGCCATCACAGCTGGTATGCGTTGGGCCAACAAAACTTGCAGAAGTGAAAAGTGCTCTATTGTCAAATAAAAAATATTGATGCTGTGTCATGTACACAAACCCAGATGCAAGGATACGCGTCCTGTACAACAACTACAGGGCAATTGCTGGGAAGGTGCATGCAAGTTCGCACCTCATCTATGGGTCCTTGCAGAAGCTGAAACAGCACAATGGACATGAAGACAGGCTGCTCCATGATGAAGCCAAACGATTCAAACAGCCCTGGGGCAGTTCTTGTGAAGGTGAAGAGGCTCATCTGAGCAAAAATAACGACTTGGGACAGTACAAAGTTCTTGGGAGTGTGGCCTAGCTTCCAGTGGCCTGCACAGCCCAGCAGGGATAGGCTGTGAGTCACAAAGTGTTGATGAGCAAGCGTGTGACCTCCAAATGACACATGCACCATGTCATCCCTGCCTGCAACGTATGATTCTGCCAGCCTAGCAGAACTCAGCAGTGCCAGCGTCAGAACAGCACAGCAAAGTGTCGCGCAGAAGAGGAGCAGGATGACATGCAGCGGCATGACCACGAACGTGACTAAGCCCAGACCAACACAGCACAACACAGCCCAGCACAGCACAGCACAGCACAGCACAGCACAGCACAGCACAGCACAGCACAGCACAGCACAGCACAACTTTGTAAGCCAATTTTGAGACAACAGTGACTCACCCAGCTCATGAGCTAGCACTGCTGTGACTTCTTCTTCCTGGCACTGCTCCACCA
>JAABUP010003789.1_pt1 | contig 26166 bp, 28 predicted proteins | sample 5559201 | NCBI WGS metagenome assembly JAABUP01 (sample SAMN10711887, study PRJNA513373) | rock metagenome | isolation source: Antarctica rocks | place: Antarctica | reverse complement strand
GATGTCTGCTCAGATAGTCTTCAATCAATAGAAGAAAATGCCTGACCTGAAGTATTTCTTGAATGAGAACCATCAAAAGTCTTCTTCAGCTTTATAGCATTAGGTGTGCAAAGATTGCTCTTCAGCTGCACAGTCAGAGTTATCAAGCTGTCTTGCTTGTTCAAAAGATCTTGATAATTTAACAAGATCTTTCTGATTTCTGATTGCAGCCTTGTGAAAAAATGCATTATCAGCTGTTTCTCATTGTATGACATCAACTGCACTTTCAGAGTGCTGAGATAGACTACAAAAGCGTGCACACTTTGACTCAGCTTCTGTACAGCCTCAGTGTATGTCTGCACATTATGCAACTGATGATTCACTGAGTCTTTGATAAAATTGAGAAGATAGTTGATGAAGTACTCTCATGAGATATCCTCAAGAGAAACAGTTTTCTGATGTTGATATCATGCATCTTGTGATTCCCTCATCAAAAACTGCATGATGTATAGAATCTTTGCTTTGTCCTTAAGAAAGTTTTTGAGCATCAGGTGAAACACTGTCTCTGTGCTGTGTACAAAGTTGAGATGCTTCTGTACTGTCTTCTCAGTATAGATGTTCAAATGCTCTGAGCAAATGTTTCTCTTCAACATCATTGTGCTGAGGTAGTTCTCTGCAGACTGCTTGATGAAGACTATGAATTGAGTGTGCTCTGATATAAAAGAAATATAATCAGTCTTCAGATCAGAAGAGTCATTGACAAGCGGCTTGTCAGCATCTTGACTTTGCAGCACTTGAATCTTTCTCTGAACAGATGCAAGATGACATTTCTTTAGAAGCAGATTTCTTTTCTTTTTTGTCTGTTTCAACTCATTGTCTAAACCTTGTATTGTAGACGCAAAATCATCAATCTCACATTGCATTGTTTGTGATGAATCAGCTGAAGATGAATTTTCTTCAAGAAGGTCATCAGATCTCACACAACTTTAAGTTTAATGAGATGAACTTAATATGTGACTGTCACTTTAATGACATCAACTTCTCATCTGCATATTGTCACACAACAGACTGTCAATCAAGAGAGATTTGAGAGTTAGAATTGTAAGGTTCTACACCTATTCATCTCAAATAGGCATCAGAACAGGTTTATAACAGTGTGATGTATGACAATGCACAGACTATTCAATGATAGAGTGAAACCATATATCTTAATTGATGTCAAGACTAACTCTGAAAAGTCTTCATGTGTAAAGAAGCTCTTCTTATATGAGTTCTTGCTTAGCATGCTTAGTCACATAAACTACGTTCATATTCACTTTGACAGTTGTCTTCTTCACAGTTTCAGCTGCAGTAACATTGATGATTCAAGATTGTACAGTCAGTAGAAGTTTGCACTCTTTAATAAAATGTTCACTTTCTTCACATTGCATGCACAGTCATTTTGTACAACACTCTGTCACTTTCTTCTTTGACACTTATTGTGCTTTGTGTTTCTTCTCAGTCTCTGCTGTTATTACACTGACATGTTTAATAAATTCTCAGTTCATAAAGTCTGTGTGAGACTGTTGAGTGATGATAGTGATTATTGTACAACACTCTTGAGTAACAGCCTTCTGAATTGACTTTAAATTGTGACTGACTCACTGCAGTAAAATAATGTACTCATTATACAACACAAAGATTGATGTTACAATCAGAGCTTGCATGAACATTACATTCAAACTGTTACTGAGAAATGTCTTCTTAACAGTATCATCTCATTTTAAGCCTCTCATCTTCAGCAATGTCTGTTCAAAGATGATCAGATGTTTTACAAATGGCTTTTCTTTTTGTTTTAATGCTTTTAAGATACAAGTCACTCTCTTTCTTGATTCTGAGTTGTTGTACACATGTCAAAGTTGATTGATCAGCTCTTTAATGATTGTGTAATTTGAGGCTTCATTTGACTTGATACAGATCACAATTCAAGATGTAACTTGACTTAAAGTCAACCCTTTCAGCTGACTGTGTAAGTATCAGAACTGCACATTAACATTGTTGTCTGACATGTTCACATTTAATTTAATGACAATTTGTTGTAGTCAAGGTCTGAATTTCACTCTTTTTTCTTCAAATCTGAGTGAGTCAAAGAGACACTGCTTTAAGTGCTGATTCACACTCATTGCTGCAATGAGCTGCTTTAAAGTAAGACTGTTTGTACAATTAACTGATTTTTAAAAAGAAGAAGATAATGTTGCAACAGCTGATGTAGTCAATGTGAGATTGTCTTAATTCATCACAAAGATGTAAAGAAGATCTGTCTGAGTCTTCATGTTCTGCATGTTCTCTTTCATACAACTCTTTATGCTGCATAGTTCTGTCATAAATATTTGAGCTCAAGAAGAAATCTCATCAGCAACAGTCTTCACTTCATCTGTCATAGAGGTTTCTGCACTCATTCTGCACTGATTTTAACAATTGTACAACAAGATCTTTAGTGTAGATCAGATTTAAATGAGAATAGTATTTTAATGTTATGAGTTTGCAATGAGACTGATGCTCAATTAATAATTTCTAAATACAAGAAGAATACTATGAAGAAAAAAAGAAGAGCTTCATACAGAAGTGAGTAAATAATGTGCTTTAGTCTTAAAGTTTTACTAAGTAACTAGATCATAAGACCTTAGTATGGGTTTGACTCATGACAGCATTTTAAGAGAAATTTTCTTCATAAATCTTAATCATTTAACAGATGAAACACTTGCTTCTGACAACTCAGATTGCTACTATGATGTATGTTCTGAACAACTCAATTGATAAGTCTGTGTCAACCTTAGTGAGCACATTATTTCTTTCACACAGCATGACCTTTTAATAGTGTTAAACTTTTTTTTAAAGACAAAGGGCTCAAATAAGTCTTTAGTGATGACTGAACAACAGGTCAGCTATGATAATGCTTTAAAAGCAAGAGAAATGCAGAGTCTTAAGTCATATAAGCAAGATGAACCACTTTATGACAATCATGCCTACACTATAACCTCAATTTATCACAGTGACACTCTTAAGATGTACATCAGTCATTCTTCTCAGTTAATTAGTTGTGAAGGTTGACCTGAATTCTATACAAATCAGCTCAATACTTAAGACATGACTGACAACTGAGAAACCTTCTGACAAGAAGTCACTGCATATCAAAATGCCAGAGATTGAGTCAAGAAGCAGAGAGATGAGGTGATTAAGTGTGTGAATGATAGAGCAAATGATCACCCCTCTCAGCCAACTAGTTGTGGAGGTCAATCAGAGTATTATATGACTCAGCTGAGATCCTTTGCCATGACTGACACTGCTGAAATCTTTCGGCAAGGAGCCACTGCATACCGGAATGCCAGAGATTGGGTCAAGGAGCAGAGAGACGAGGTGATTAAGCGCGCGAACAATAGAGCAAATGATAGTCAAACTGGGGCGTCAGCTGTCGATTCAAGCTTCGGGCCGGCCTCTAGTTTTGTAAGTGAAGCTTCACTGGATGAGCCCTACACAATCGAACCTCTAAGTCAGAAGTCTCAAATCTTGCTGAATGAAGACTTCAACACAACTGCCAACCCTCAGGAGTCCGAGACTTCAACAGATGAGTCTGTGTTAGATCACAGACTGCCGGCTAAACATTCCAGTGGGGGTTCAAAGCGATCACACCAGTCTCAACGAAAGCGACGCAATGCCGGTGAATCTAGCAGCACCGGACACAGCTGTTGATCTGACTCGGTACATCAGCCTCTCCAACAGCACCGGCCATGCCGCTGACCTCAGGTTATCAAAGGGTAACTTAGAGGCTATGTTTCTTCTGAACAACCGCGATATCGTCAACAACCTCCTGAGCAGAGCCGTGTCGGGGTGTTTTATACCCAAGACCTCCTTGTGAGGTGCAGCCGTTTCGCCCTATTTCCGCCGTACATCAGCGTACCCCTCAGCGAAATAATTCATCAGATTTATTTCTCCTTCGCGCCGCGCACCATCACCCAACCTCATTGCACACATCGCATTTAGTATATTCTATCAAAGGCGAAGAGAGTGCCTTTGAACTTCTGAAGATTCAGTTTCACCTCCGGTTTTTGCGCAAGTAGGCAGCCTCATTCTACTAACCCCCAAAGGGCATCCTCCACCGCCAAGACCAGGACAAACCTCCATACAGTCCACACAGCCACTGATATACGCCGACCTACGCGTGCGCCAGCCTTAACCAACCTCAAAATCCCCATTCCATACTGCGAAGCGCAAACGACCTCTGGCCCGACCAGCTCGGATTTTGCAAGCGTTCAAGACGAGACGCACTCCAAAGCAGCCTCTGCAGACCGTATTCATCTCCTCCCCGCATACCCTCCAACCCTAGACCCCGTGGGGCTCGCACATCTTCCGACCGAATCCGCTCCTTTTTCGGGCGACCCCGAGGCACCCGTGTGTGCGGTGGGTCGCACATGACGTCCTCTAGACGGACTCTATCCTCGAGGGGCCGCAGACGCGACACGTCGATAGCTGGCATTGGGGTGTCGTAGGTGGCGATTCAGGTCGCCACCAAGAGGATTGGGGGAAGGTAAGGCTCAAGGGTGTGGCCCAGGGCGAAGATGCAGGCCATTGCATGGCCACAGGGGACATTGTTCTCCTCATATTGGCGGCAGGAGCAGGTCCGGGACTGCAAATTGACCTTATGGATCCAGCCGTCAGGCTGGATAACACGCCCGTCCTGGTCAGAACCCTGTCCCACATCCTCAAGCCGGATTATTTGAGCTCAACTCAGCATTGGATAGGTTTCGACAGGTACATTTCTCTATGGCTAGCTGCGCATATGTGGACATCTCCATGACTTTGCAACTACATTCTCTGTTTCGAGACCTTTGGTATTGACCATCACTCCTGCACGGTCTGGTTCCCTTCTTCGCACCATTTCCTCAACATCTCCGTTCGTTGAGCCTCCAAACGGAGTCGTTTCTGCATTATTTCCAAGTACAACTCAATTTCTGCTGTATATAACTGTAGCCCACGGAGAGCTTGCTTTGATTGCTTGTGGGACCTTTTCTCTCCGAGAAGTTTGTTCTTCAGCGAGCCGATTTTCAATTCTGTTGTTTGATAATAATCAAGTAGGAATTCGTAATCTGCATTGGAACCGCAGCTTGTCAATGCTCAAGCCACACGACATTATCGTTCCTCCTGGACCAGTGGGACTGGAAGACAAAAATAGCCTCAGTCAAAGTTACTCTCTGCCTCTGATCAACTCAATAGCAGGTCAGGAGAAGCGAAGTCTGTCCACAACATCTTTCACAAGCTCTGAAAACCCGCTTTCGATAATTGATTGGACCTCGGACGAGACTGTACTCGATAACCCGACGCCGGCGTCGTCAGTCAACTCCGACCTTTCCTTACCAATCGACCCAAGACTGCTCAACGAGTCTGACCCGCAGCCTATTATTCTTCCGTCATAGCACGAGATGGTTCCGCGTCTGCAGTCAAAGAGCAGGCAATATAAGATCACCTTTCAGCAGCTTAGAGCCCAAAAGGTGGTTCACTGACCTATACAGAGCGGGATGAGAGTTTGTTGTATGTTATATCTAAAAATTATATAGATTTATTATTATTAATTATTATCTCAGTACTGCGGTTTGCCCCCCCGGGTTTAGCGACCCTCTGCTTTGGGCAAGGTGCGTGCACGGGCCAGCCGCCGCTTTCAACGTCTATAAAAGTTCGCCCACCCCGCTGCTTGACCATCTTCCTCTTCAATCCTCTCCCAACACCCCTCGCTCGGCCGTTTGACCTCGTCATGCGCCGTCGACTCCTTCCCACCGAGACCCACTCAGGACGCCCCTTCGCCGGCCCTGCCGCAGCTGAAAGCCTTGACGGCACGGCGGTTTGAAGCCAGAATCCTCGATCTGCCACTCTGGATTCGATGCTCTTGACTGCCGCGACGACGATCATTCCTCTAGATAGCATCGCATTGCCCGAGATACGAGCATGAGCTCAGCTCTCCTCCCTCTTCTCGCCGTCGCACCATCACGATCCTCACGGCAATGCTCCCTCGGTGACTGCGACAGTGGAGGCTTGCCCTTGGCATCCCTTTCATGCGATATGACCTGGCCAATGGAGGAAATGCCTCATAGCGACGTGGCTGGCTTCTGCCTGGCTGCGCCGTGGCATTACGCGTCGAAGGAAGGATCTCGGTGAGCTCCCTTGCGCGGTGGATACGACGACATGCGCTGTATGCCTTGATCTGGGCTGATCTGTGACGGGAAGGATCTCAGCGAGCTCCCTTGGGCCGGTGGAGACGACGACATGCACTGTTGTGACGAGAAGGACCGATTTCTGCCAAACGTGGCTGTGGCAGGTGACAATCTGCATGACAATGGCACCATCGAAGCTTCTACTGAGCATCCTACGGACCGAATATGAAACGCCGGCGCTGGGAGAATGGGTCACAAGCAGGCAGGCTGACGTGGAAGATTGCGTGGAGGCAGATCATACGACCTCGGAAGGAGCTCGATCCGCGGTTGTTGCATATTGTCAGGATGGATCTGGTGATTGAAGGCCTTTCCGAGGATCCTTTGGCTCTAGGGCGCTGCTATGGCAGGACCGCAAGCGCCGCCAGAATGGGCACGGCATCATCTACGCCGCGGGGTCTCAATTCTGCAAAGGGAAGGTCGTTCGGGCTCAGCTACGCAGAGATGGCCGCAAGCTCTACAGGATGGGTGTGGTGGAGTGGATTTCGAGCAGGATTGGACTGATCACAGGCCGATTTCTCGATCTTCGGTGAAGCCGAGGAAGCCTGGGGATTGCATGATGAATGAGTTCTGGCAGGAGCCTGGAGGGGCTGAGATTTCATGCGCAGGACCAGGTTGATTTCAGGACGGCGTACGGCAGTTGCGAGCGGCAAAGCTGGTGTGTGGACGAGACCAGTCCAATTCCGACAAGCAGGCGCTCACGGGTTACCACTTAAGCCGCTCAATTCCCCTCGCCGAACATTCCACACACGCTCAAACTGGTTTGCTCTCTGCTCACTTCGTTTCGTAATGGCTGCCCTCGAGAGCACGCAATTTGTTCGATTTGCATTTCCTCCATCAAACCCGCTATTCTGCAACAGAAATACTCCCTGGCCTTCTGAACCCAGCCGTTCAATCCGTTCACTCAACGCCAGCGGCAGCCAGAAAATACGCAGACCTGCGGCTACTTCTTCCCGTTCTAGATGTCAAATTGAGGCAGATAGAAATACGGCAGCGAGAGCTGAAGTCACGTGGAAAAGCTACACCGAAAGTGAAATCGTTCTGATCTGTTAATCCAGATCGTAAGCGCGCTCTTGCTGACAATGACGATGAATCAGCAGACGATTCTCCATCTCTCGAGGAGCTCTCTCGGGCTGCTCTGCGTCCGAAGATCTCGACTGAGGCCTCGAAGGCCGGGTCCACCCTTCAGCGTCTGGAACAGCCAGCTCTTCACTGGGCTGGACTGCAAGTCAACCGAACACAATCAGGGTCAGGTGAACATCAGGGTGGTAGTCGAGGTAGGTGCACCAGCTGTCTATCATGCTTAGAAGCGGTCCGCTAATCATGCAGATCAACCAGTGATTCTCGATGACGACTTAGATGAGGCAGGTGCTAGGGATGAGGCCGAAGGCGCGTCCGGCGATGTCGATACTGGGCGTATTGACCCGGACGCGAGTCTGCATAACACCTTCGCAACCTCAGAACTCGCCTCAGTGCCGACAAAGTCCATGGATGCATCCGGTCCTGACGTTGAGGAGGGCTACTATATTAGGGAGCTAGCCCCGGGACTTGGGTCTTGTGAGCAGCACGCCGTGCCTTCTGCTCCCGCACAAGCCCAACCCCAGACCCTCCCCCAATCCTCCAAGCCACTGCAAGATCAGACCAACCAGCAAGGTATCAGCAGGATCACTCGGAGCACGTCAGTGGAGTCTGCGCTCCACTCCCTCCCCAAGCTTCCCGACAGCGGCGATGATGGATGGACTGATGAGAACATGGCTGAACTGGAGAAAGAACTTGGGTTGGCTTTGGAAGAGCAACAAGTGGAGTCATCATCGGCCGGCACACCTACCTCCCCAAGTCCTCGCTCGGTCGAAGCACCACAGGACGAGACCCAGAGTCGAGATCGCACCGAAACTACCGGTAGCAGACCAGAAGAGCTGCAAGATACTTCTCGACATGGCACAGCTCAGGGTCTTGAGGAGTGGGAACAGCAGGAGACTGAGGTGGTGGTGGAAGGGGGAGCCGTAGCGATGCAGCAGCAGGAAGAGCTTGCAGCACAGAAGGAAGAGCTCGGGCACCCAGCTGTGGGTGATCAGCAGGACTTGGTCGAGGTCGTCGACGCGGACGACCCTGAAGACAAGGAAGCCACCGAGGCTTTGCCAGCCGCGCAACCCAAGATCCCCGAGATCGACGAGCACCGTTTTCGACTGCGTGGGGTACGAGCTCGGCAGCTTGCTGGACGCCAGACAAAAACAACACAGTACCGAGTTGTATGGGGGGAATATCCAAACAGGTCGGATTCTTGGTTCAATGAAGACGACATACGAATGTCAATGCCATGGCCGCCTTGCGAACTATACTCTCAAAACTTGGCTCTACAGGCAGAAATGGACATTTTCCGAGTTCGCGAGATGCGCTCTAGCCGGCGTAAAGGCAGAAAAGTTTTCGAGTACCTGGTCGATGCGTTCGGTCTCGATGCCCGCACCTGGATCACTGAAGATCAATTGAGAATCTCACTCAGCCCTATGTTGGTCGCTGAGCCTAAAGGTAACTGGTTACCTCATGAGGGCCCCGTTTTGGAAATCTTGAGGAACAGGTTGCTAACGGAACACATCTCGAACAGCGCCTTCTCCCCATCCCTTGAGCCAAGCACAGTCTGAGGTCCATCTTAGGCATTCAGCAACTCCGATCAGTGACGATCACCGCCATGCGTCACGAGCCTCTCGAGGCTCCTCTAGCCCAGCAGACCCGGCGCTGGGGGGCGAGCCTGCGACGCGGAAGCGAGGGCACCAAGACACGTATACAGAGATCAACAGCGAAACCCACCATTCCGTGAACACCGATGACAATCACAACGCCTGCGATACTAGCGATGAGGACCCACGACCTGCAAAGCGACGAAAGCGACGCGTAGCGCTTGCCGCGACTCCAACCACCTGCCACAGGCACACCCCAGAGCTCCACCTCGGACAGCCTGGCCCCCTTGTGGCGCTGTCGACCGCCACACCTGAGATTGACGACGAGCAGCCCCAGGCTGATGACGGATGTCCGGCGACCTTCGTCGATAATAGCCGCCACCATGCCTCGCGAACTTCTCGGAGTCCGTCTACGGCAGCAGAGGTGATACCAGTCGCTGAGTATCAGGAATGGCCCTTCCAAGGCTTCCTCGAACGCACCATGATCGGGGATGATGTGACGTACAATCTTGAGTTCAAACTGCCATCGATCTCAGAACACTTCCACTTACCGATTAATCCCGCGGCAATGGACATCAATCACGACGCTGCTGCACATTCCAAGATACATCAAGCACCGTTGAAGCCAAAGAAGAGCAAGATTCCATGGACAGAAGAAGAGGATATAAAGCTGCTCCAGATGTGGGACGAAGGCCGTTCGTGGGAATACATCTTTGCTGCCCTCCCTGGCCGGAGTGAGGGGACCATCCGGGTACGCTGTTCGACAAAATTCAAAAAGCGACCCCGTACAGGGGCCGATCGTTCTTGAACTGGAGGAGGGGCCGATTGCTTCATTGACGTTGAGGCTCCTGTATCGGAGAAGGTCGAACCGTCAAGCAGCGGCGATGATGACGATTCAAGTATGGAGATCCGGACTTCAGCAGCGACAATGGAGATTCTAGCGAGGCCGAGCGGGGCTGTTTGAGTACGAGTAGGCAGAGCTGATGGTCGAGCAGCGCTTGCTGGCATACCAGAAAGAAGTCAAGTCTTGGAGCAGGATCTTCCTCAAATTCCCTCGGCAGGACTCGGCCCGCAATACGTACGCGTTGGAACATGGTTCGGCCCAGAGACGATTAGGCTTCCTTCCGCAGGTGGACAGGCAGTAGCTCAAGCTCTGTGCGTCTACTTATCCCTTGGTGTCTGCCGGGACGAATGTCTGAAAGGGACCTTATCCTTCTGTCGGCCAGTCCCAACCCGATTTTCCCGAAATAGGGAGTATGGAATCCGCGATATCATCGTGGGAAAAGTTTAGTGCTGTGCACTCGCTAGGGTTGGGGAGAGGCGAACAAATAGACTCACGAGGTTTACGGAGCTGGGAGTGGATTTATACATTGATTTCTGGGCTGGGATAACATTGGAGTTGCGCTAAGTTTTCTCTGAGTTCGCACCGAACACGAAAACCAACTGGATCATGTGGAGGAAGATCGTGGGTGTCATTGGAATAGCGTGCGCATGACTAATTCTTGAAACGTTTCCCTGGAACCTAATATCAATGAAACTTTCTTTCAGCCCATCCCTTCTGTACTTGCACCCTTTCCATTAACCAACAATTCATCGTCTAGATTTTGATAGCATCTGCCAATATCTCCCAGCTTAGCCCGCTTTTCTGCCCTATCTTACCCGCTAAAATCCGTCCACCTCTTCAACCAAAGAATTTCCACGAGTACTCCATTCGCTTCCTGTACCATGAAGCAGCCACGATCTCTTCGCCATCCACTTGTGAAGGCCCTTGCTACTGGCTGCTTCGAATAGCAGACGTCGCCAATCAACATCAGAAGCCGATAAGACCAACTTGATAGATTGCGCGAGTGAGATCGTTCTGGATGGAGTTGAGGGCTCCACGAGAGGAGATCTGGATGAGAGATATGATATGAAATTCTGGCGGTCGATTTGGAGGACTGGAGACGGTTGGAGAAAGGCAGAAGAAAAGGAAACGACGTCCGGGGGTCTGGGAGCGTCTATTTCAACAGGTTCGATGGCTAAAAAGCGTGGAAAACCGACTGCAAATTGAAGAGGGAGAAGTCTAGCAAAACCCCAGTCGATTATCCTATGTAGAAACCAGTCAGCCTATGCCAGCTGCAACGTATAGGAACCGTCAAATTTGCACGGCGAGAAAGATATACCCTTTGATGTTATATTCGCTGTCGACGATAATGTTCTGTGAGGCCAAGTCTTCGTGCGAGATCAAGAACGGAGAGTTTTCGAGAGCAGGATGAACGACTCTCGACACCAGTGCTCGCTGGATGAAGCAATCTCGAAGTTGTAACTCAGGCATCTGACCATTGCTGGCGAACGATCTTACGGTCGATGATCTCAATCAGATATTTTGCTGGCGGAGGTTCCAGTACCTATTAAAACGGGTAAGCGTGATGCATCAAAGAGAGGGGGCGCCATTCCTACGCAATTCCTTTGTGCAGTCTGCTAACTCCAATATTATGTCTACCATTTGACGGATAATCTTATTTCGGCTTTCCCTCTGTGGAGGAATGGTATCTGACCATTCTAGTTGCGTCCCTTCGAACCAACTCAACACGAAGTACGGGAATCCAATGGGATTATCAAACCCGGAATTGTAACCTAACAACCTCGGCGACCAAGAGAACCCGCTCGTTTCTAAACGCTTCAAGATAGACACCTCCGTCTCCACGAAGTTCGTGATGGATTCTGGTAGTAGATGGCTTGCATGCACAGGTACACGCACAGCCCAGGTGGCGCCGTCAGGAAACTGAACGGCATAAATGACACACTCTTTGCCAGAGAGCGGACGGTCTGCCGTGCCGAGGCAGAAAGAGGCCGCGGTCCCATCATTCCGAAGACTAGTGACAATGCTGGGTATATTCTCCGGATGAAAGCCCTCAACGGAGGGCGCCATAATGGGGTTGATGAAGCCAAGAGGTTCAGTGGAGTTTGCCTGGCGATATACTCGCTTCAAGTTGTTTTGGATCACGCGTTTGTACGTAAGCAGTCACATGTAATTTCGTAAGTCAGAACGAGCCCCGATTTTAAGGCTCGATCGGCGCCTAGAATTAGGAGTTCACGTGGTTTTCACCCTCTCGAACGATATTCCATTCTAATTAACCTTTCTGGAAATCACGTGAATCAGTTTCCACTCATCGACAGCTCAAATACTGAAAGCGAGTCGAATTCAAGAGGATTTCAATGTACTCTTCATTTAATGACTTTTCGTGCACGTGCTTTGCTGATGTTGGGTGCATTTCCTTGCATTACGCGGTGAATTAAGTGACATGAAATATGAAAATTCAAATGAATGTCAGAAGGTGGATAAAATTGGCCCATTTTAGCCCATCCGTCCATTTGCAATTCTCAAGTGCTCTCCCTATGACCATTGTGTTCGCCCGAGTGACTTGAGCCCTCGAACCTGCAGCCGCAATTGCATTTGAACTCCCAAAGTGGGGGAGAGAAAAACCAGGCGGCTGTGCGCGACGTCATATCTTTCGGGTACTGCAATATCAACGTTGGTCAGTGATGGTCTGGAGAAGGAGGATGATGGAGATGATCACTTACATCCTCCGGCCTCAAGTTGATATTGGCGCGCCCTTCGGTAACTTCAACTCGTCCCGGAAAGTCATCCCCTGGGTATCGACAGAGACCCCAGAGTCCCTCCGCATTATATTTGCGGAGGAGCTCCTTGAATGCATCAAAAAAGGCCCGTTGGTCCGTGTTCGCAAGGTCAAGCTCCGTGGCTTCATCCCTCACAGAGGCGTAGTAAAACTCATATGGTCGTATAGCTCCATCAGCGGTGAGAAGCCAGTTGGATGGCCTTATGTTTCCTGAGGTCCTTCTTCTTCTTCTTGCTCTTTGGTTCACCAACAACTTGAATACAATCAGGGTGGCTTCGCTGATCAGATCGCCGTATAATATTGATTCTTCCTTCTGGCCCAAAGCTACCATGACACTCGTCAGAGAATCGAACATTCCTCCAGTCCTCTGGCTCAGGGTACTTTGCAAGCATATCCTCTGCTCACTTCTTCCATGCCTTGCCAATATCACGAGGAGTAATAGGCTTCTGGCATGCCTTACACATTCGATATCCGCGCGCGTTCATTGTCTCCCGAATCAGACGTGTAGAACAATCTTCGATCTCTGCCTCTTCTGCCAATTGTGCCCAGGTCATTGTACGAGCCTCAAATCCACATCTCTCAAGTATGTCCTCCATTGTTTGAGCCTGACTCAGTGTGATCTTCGTGTGTGGGCCGCGCCGGACATGGTCTTCTTGTAGAGGGTTGTTTTGAAACGTACGTGCTGTTTCAGTACCAGGGAGCTCATGCTCAAGCATCTCGTAGCCAGATCGTCGAGAGACTCCTAGCTTATCAAAGATCTCTTGCTGAGTTGCACGCTCTCCAGGTGGTTTCAGGCTTTCCCACCAAGTGATAGCTCTAACGGATGTCCGATGAGGAGTTCCATACTCTTCCCCAGGCTGACGTGTGCCAATGGACCGATCAATGACTTCAGGACCAGGAGGAGTATGTAGACGCTTGTGTGATGGATTCATAGCTTTGATTTGAGGTCAAAACAAAGGTTGGTTGATTAATTATTAAATAAACTGTAATGTTGTGGTAAAAATGCGATTTTTTGGTGTGCGAGTAATTACGTACACCGGGAGAGTGGGCGAAGAGGCTGCAGCCTTGCCGACCAGGCACTAGCCCCACAACGTGCAATTCCGAGCGTTGGTGCTGGTAAATTGTTTGTGAGTCACAACTTCACAAGAGCGACACAGTCATCAGCGGCCTCAATTAATCTGGCAACACTGACATCTGCACCTAGTAATTAGTTTTATTCAGTTTTAGTATAGATTACATAGTAAATAAACACTGACACATCATAGAAATCACATGTTCATGAATTTCAGTGGGAAATCATAAATTTCATACAGACTATGGTGTTTATATATTCCCTATGCTAATCTACCTTGCTGTTGTCAACTTTAAGACCCTTTAGTGTCTTGTATTTTTTCATTAGATTCTTCACACTCTTGCTACTTATTGTAGACATAAATTCAGTCAAACCCTGTATTCATAGTTGTATAACCCTGTTTTTAACATTCAATTCAACACTTTATATCTTAATATTCTTCTTCAAACTGTAGTATTGAGTTCTTAATGACTTTAGAACCTCTTAAACCTTCAGACAATGTCATTTTGATGCTTCTATCTCTTTATTCAAGTTATTGGCTATGTATTCTGTCTTTATACTCTTATATATCTCAAATTCACAGTTCTCTCACATAAATTCATATTGAGCTTACATGTTAAAGATAAGAAGGTTTCAGTAAAGAATTTTCTGCTGTCAAAAATGTTAACACAAAAGGTTGTAGAACTGAAAAAACACACAGTCACAGAAGAATTCACCTGTTTTCTTGTCAATATTTAATTTAAATAACTTTACACCCTTCTCACACATCTTTTCAGTCTGTTGTAACTCTGAAACCACTAAAAGTTAAACTAAGCAAGGTAGCTGTTGTATTTCAGATCACATTACTGTGTCAGAAAGATTTTAAGTACAGAAATTGTGCTTTATCTTTTCTGCAGTCTAATTTCATTGTTGTGTAATGTAATTAATGTGCATGCATATTTCAGTATGACTGAATTAACTCATTGTAGCTCTATTAACTGACTGTTTAAGAAAGAAGTGTCAAAATTCAACATTATTTGTAGTGATAACCTAATTCAGCTTGAGTCATTAATTATGAATATAATCAATTGTGACTGCACTTATCTGAAGTAATAAGAGGCTATGCTGCCTTATACATATAGCTTATTTTCACTTTGTTTTCTGTCATTCTTTAGTAATATAATTCTGTGCTTTTTAACTTAAAGCTACACATAGAGCCTTCTTAATAAACTCATCACATCTCATAATCATTTACTGAGTTCACAGTGCAGTTTATAAAGCTGTGAGACTGTAATTTTCAAGCAAAGCTGTGTACCTCTGTAAGGTACAGTTGCTGTGTACTTTACAGAGCAAATGGTTCACTTTTTGCTTTTCTGCTTTTAACTTTAAAAAGACTTTCTTTACAGTAATCTGTTCTGCAGCTGAATCATCTGTAAGTATGTAGTAAAGATTTCATTCTCTTATGCATCAGATTTTCAACTGTTGTAAAGCTCTCTTCAAGATATCAGAGTTTTTATAAGCAGAAAGAAGATGAACTGCAGAAATTCAGCTTTCAAATTTGTTCTGTATCATTATTCTATATAAATACCACCTCAATGCATTTATACAATGAGTGAAATTCATTATTATAAGATGTCTGTAACATTAAAGCTTTCTAATTCAATTCAGCAGTTTAAATACAACATCTTCAGAGTTCAATTTGTTTTTAATAGAGATTTTGAGTCACTGAGTGTCAAAATCACACAAATTAAGGTAGTTCATGACCTCAGCAAGCTGTATGAATTATGAAAGCTTGCTTTCTGCTATGTGTTCATTCAGATTGAGTTGTTTTCATGTCTGTTCAGTGTTTTAAATGTTCATTCACATTATATATGCTCTGTTCAAGTTCTTCATTTTATTATTCTTTTGTATGATTTGAGTAATAGTTATTAGTGAATAGTTTTTACTTACTTTCAGAGTTGCAATTTCACAGAGTTTCAAGTTTCTCTTTAAGCAATCAGTCTTTTTAAGAGTGTGAGTATGCTCTGTTCAATTGCTGTTTTATTAAAGTGTAACTACACTTTCATTAAGAAAGTGAGTGGCAGTGAAACTCACTCTACACTGCTGCTCAACTTTGACAGAACATTGTTGAGGCACTGAGAAGTCTTTCTGAACAGGAATTCACTTCTTTTAATATTGATGACATAAATAATTCAAAACAACACAGTCTGAATAGGTTCAGACATTCTGATGACATCAAATATTGTTCACATAGGGTCAATTGATGTTGAATTCATTAATTGACATCATAATGGGTTTCTTATTCAATAGAAAAAGCTTTTCCCTTATTGATTTGATGTTAGAGATGACAGGAATCAAGGATGTCAACATGGTGGATGATGACAGCGAGGTATGTGTGGGTAGGTAGGTAGGTAGGTAGGTAGGTAGGTAGGTAGGTAGGTAGGTAGGTAATGGACACGCGATTTCTATGACGCGTCAGTGTTTATTTACTATGTAATCTACACTAAAACTGGATACAACTAATTACTAGGTGCAGATGTTAGTGTTGCCAGATTAATCGAGTCCGTCATCAGCTCCTATAGGAATCATCACCTTTTCCCCCTTCAACATAACTCACAATTACCGGCACGACGTCGAGGTTCTTTCTCAGAGCGCTTTCGGTGCGCAGGACACCTTCATTTCGACCCCGACTACTTTTTCAATTCAGAATGGCGACTAATCCAGCGTCGTACAACCCAAGTCAGTACATGCAGGAACAAGCTCTTTAGATTGAAAGCTCGCTAATGTCAGTCGTCGGCGAGGAGACTGGCCCAGTGTCAGGAAAGCCACCTCCAGTTGCGAATGATGTCAAAGAAGCTCTCACGTATGCTACGAATTCGGGCACTGGCCAAAATGCCGCGGGCAAAGATGCTGGGAGCAATATTGGCTCAAGTGGAGCTGAAAATGGCGATAAGAAAGTTAAGAGCGAGAAAGAGCGTACGTAGCTACATATGACGGCAATGAATATATGATTGAACAAGTGTCCTAACTCTTCTCCACAGTAGAGCGTGAGCGCAAGAAAGCTGAGAAGCAATCCAAATTCCTGCAGAAGAACGCCGCAAAAGCCAGTGCTGCCGCCGCCGAACCATCAAGCAAGAACAAGGAGAAGAAGGCAAAGGCTGCAGAGAAGGCTGTTGAGGAGGAGCTACCAGAATATGTCGAATCGACTCCTGCCGGAGAGAAGAAACACCTAAAGCCCTTTGACGATCCACAATACAAGGCCTACAACCCGATAGCCGTCGAGTCAGCTTGGTATGCGTGGTGGGAGAAGGAAGGATTCTTTAAGCCAGAATTCACAGCAGATGGCGAGGTCAAGCCAGAAGGATCCTTCGTGATTGTAGAGCCACCGCCGAACGTTACTGGAGTGTTGCATATCGGACACGCCCTTGCGAATTCGCTGCAGGACTTGCTCATTAGGTGGAACCGCATGCAAGGCAAGACGACGTTGTGGCTACCTGGATGTGATCATGCTGGCATATCAACACAAAGCGTGGTGGAGAACACATTGTGGCGAAAGGAGAAGAAGACAAGGCATGACCTTGGGCGACAGAAGTTCATCAGTACTGTGTGGGACTGGAAGGAGGAGTACCACAAGAAGATCAACAACACATTGCGTAAGACCGGATGCTCCTTCGATTGGACCAGAGAGGCATTCACAATGGACGCGCCGAGAGCGAAGGCTGTGACGGAGACCTTTGTGACGTTGCACGAAGAAGGCATTATCTACAGAGCAAACAGACTTGTGAACTGGTGTACACAACTCAGAACGGCGCTGTCAAATCTTGAGGTCGTCAACAAGGACCTGCCGGGTCGGACGCTGCTCGACATTCCGGGTTATGATAAGAAGGTCGAATTCGGCGTGATCATCCATTTCAAGTATAAGATTGAGGGTACAAACGAGACCATTGAGGTTGCCACAACACGTATAGAGACCATGTTGGGCGATACAGGTATTGCTGTGCACCCAGAGGACGAACGCTACAAGCACCTTGTCGGCAAGAACGCTGTACATCCTTTCATTCCAGGTCGGAAGATGCCAATTGTCGCAGATACCTATGTCGAGAAGGATTTTGGTACTGGAGCTGTCAAGATCACGCCCGCGCACGATCCCAACGATTTCGAGCTTGGAAAGCGCCACAACCTTGAATTCATCAACATTTTTACGGACGATGGTCTCATGAATGGTAACACCGGCGACTATCAAGGTCAAAAGAGATTCGACGTTCGCTACACTATTCAAGATGATCTGAAGAAGCTCGGCCTGTACGTGGATAAGAAGGACAATCCGATGAATGTCCCGCTCTGCGAGAAGTCAAAGGACGTCATCGAACCGCTGATCAAGCCGCAATGGTGGATGAAGATGCAAGAATTAGCAGATGAGGCTATGAAGGTGGTCAAAAACGGTGACATTATCATCAGGCCTGAGAGCTCAGAGAAGAGCTACTTTAGATGGATGGAAGGCATCAACAACTGGTGTTTGTCAAGACAGCTGTGGTGGGGACATCAAATTCCGTGCTATTTTGCTCAAATCGAGGGCAAGCAGCACGATAAAACAAATGATGATCTGTGGTTCTCCGGCAGGACAGAAGAAGAGGCCCGGTCAAAGGCGGAGAAGGCACTAGGTGGTAAACAGTTCACTTTTAAACAGGACGAGGATGTGCTTGATACCTGGTTCTCATCCGGCTTATGGCCTTTCTCAACGCTAGGTTGGCCAGAACAGACTAGCGACCTCGCCAAGCTCTATCCGACCTCCTTACTTGAGACTGGATGGGACATTCTCCCCTTCTGGGTCGCTCGTATGATCATGTTAGGTGTCAAGATGACCGGCAAGGTTCCGTTCTCAGAGGTGTACTGTCATTCTCTGGTGCGAGATTCTGAGTTTAGGAAGATGTCGAAGTCGCTCGGAAACGTCATCGACCCACTTGACGTTGTCTCAGGTGTCCCATTGCAGGCATTGCACGACAAGCTCTACACGGGCAATCTGCACCCGAACGAGATCGAAAAAGCTACTAAATACCAGAAGACTGCCTTCCCAGACGGAATTCCACAGTGTGGTACCGACGCACTGAGATTCGCCTTGGTTGGGTATACAACTGGTGGCGGTGATATTGCATTTGACATTAAGGTCATTCACGGATATCGCAAGTTCTGCAACAAGATCTATCAAGCCACGAAGTACGTGCTCGGATCGCTACCATCGGATTATGTCCCGCACACAACCGGTGACGAACCGGCAAGGAGTCGTTGGCTGAGAAGTGGATCTTGCACAAGCTCACGCATGCTGCGAAGGGGATCAATAAAGCTCTTGCGGATCGCGAGTTCGCCCATTCCACGACCATCGTATACCAGTACTGGTACAATTACCTTTGCGACGTCTACATCGAGAACTCCAAGGCTATCATTCGTGATGGCACTGAGGAGGAGAAGCGATCTGCCATTGACACGCTTTACACTGCACTCGATAGCGCGCTCACCATGATTCATCCTTTTATGCCGTTCGTCACGGAGGAGTTATGGCAGAGGCTGCCAAGGAGACCAGAGGACAAGACACCATCGATTGTCCTAGCAAAATACGCAGAGTTTGATGCTGAGCTGGACAACCCGGAGGCTGAGACTGCTTACGAGCTTGTGCTTGGTGTTTCCAAGGGTATTCGTTCTCTGATGGCAGAGTATTCTCTCAAGGACAAGGCAAAGGGTAAGCACTCATATCCGCTAACAAAGAAAAGTATGCTAATGAAAATACAGTCTATGTTCAGACCCACAGCCCGACTGCGACCCACACCGTCACCGCCGAGACGTCCTCCATCAAGTCCCTCAGCGGCAAAGGCGTCGCCGATATCAGCATCCTCTCCAGCAAGGACGCCCGTCCGGCCGGTTCCGTGGCTTTCGCTGTTTCCTCTGAAGCCATCGTATACCTGCACGTCAAGGGTCGCGTTGACATCGATGGTGAGATCGCTAAGGCGAACAAGAAGCTTGAGAAGACGAAGCTGGGATTGGAGAAGCAGAAGAAGATCCTGGATGACCCGAAGCATCAGGAGAAAGCCAGCGAGGAGCTCAAAGCGAGACGGTAGAGGTAGAGAATGCTTCTGAAGCTGCCCAGCAAGATGCTCCTCTATGCACCTCGTCGCGCTACGTACTACAGCTGTGCGTCCTCACGCTTTTTTGGGATTTTGCCCAGTATTCGGTTTACGCTCCCTTGACGGCGGTCTTCGAGGAGATCATCTGCATTCATCACTACTCGACAACCTTTCACCGTCCTCTTCTCCCTCAACGTGACTGCAGGGTCGTCCCTGTGCAGAATGAACTCGCACTTTTGAAAGGATACAAAGACGCTTTCAGCCAGATACCAAGTATGTTGCCACGTTCTCTTTTGCCCATTGTCAATTATGGAGAAGGAAATTCCATGACGTGGTAAATTAAATGTCGCGCACTCAGGTATCGTCCTTAGTATCCCACTGAGCTTGTTGGCGGATCGCATAGGTCGAAAACCAGTTATGTTACTATTTCTGCTCGGGGCATTCCTCAGCGATACCTGGGTGAAGATCGTGTGTATGTAAGTCCCTTGTAAGACGTGAGAAGACGTGAAGATGTGAAAATCTTCTCTAATGCTTAGCCAGGCGTCTTTCCAAGCCTGCTTCCTTTGCGTCTGATCTGGCTTGCACCCGTTCTAGAAGCCGTTGGAGGCGGGGTATCTTTCGGCACGTCGATTTTCTTCACAGCTGCAGCGGATGTTATCGAAGAGAAGGATCGGTAAGTTGCACATGCTGGCAGATGTTTGTCATGATTCTAGCTAATCAATGCCATTTTTTCCTGCGCATTAGGGTTACTGCCTTCATGAAGCTATCTGCCACCGAAATGGTCGTGCAAATTGCTGCCGCCCCTTGGGTGGCGACACTCATGCGCCTCAATAATTGGTATGCCCTTGGGTTTTCCTCAATCCTCCTCGTGGTGGCAGGTCTCATCGCCTCCATGCTTCCCGAGACACATCCACAACACCGAGGGACCATCTTTGTTTCGCCAAATCCAGTGCGCGGACAAGGTTTCATCTCCGGCCACAATGAAGAGGCTCAGCAGGCGGAATCTTATTTTCAACTGGTCCAGAAACTGGTACTTCGTTCTTACGCAACATCGGGAGATTTAGTAAAAAGTCCAGGTATTCTTTTGTCTCTTGTTGTGTTTCTTCTCGCTTCATGGGGAGGGCACTGTTGGGCACTACTTTTGCAGTACGTTTCACAGAAATTTGGATGGGAATTCAGCACGGTATGACCAAATTCTAATCCATCGATCCTCCATGCCACCGGGTCATATCAAACGGAGGAAAGATTGAGATCGAAGGAAACTGATTAGTAAAACAGGCAAGCCTGCTATTTTCCGTGCGCGGCTGTATCAATCTTATGCTTTCCCTGGTCATTATTGAAGCAATTGACAATTTTGTTCAGCAGAAACTTGGCATCAAGTCTGCTCAGAAGGATTTGTTGCTTTCCATGGGAAGCTGTATCTTGATCATCGTTGGAGTCACCACGATCGGGCTAGCACAAAGCTCAGTTCTCATGGTCGCAGGCGTCGTTATCTCAGCGCTGGGGTCTTCGTTTTTGGTTTCCTTTCGATGTGCTATCGTTGCTCTGTTCCCACAGACCCCAGTGGCGCCGCTATACGCGGCTGGCGCGATAGCGCAAAGCGTTGGCACACTCATTTCCGGCCCAGTCTTAGCCGCGACATTTAGTTGGGGACTCTCTCGAGGTGGAATCTGGACCGGAGCTCCATTTCTGCTTGCAAGCGGTCTGCACATCTTAGCGCTTGCTTTCTTGTTCTACCTCCGTCTGACTGGAACTTCAGTGCAAGTCTCTCATCTACTTGAGAGTTAGGAGTCATGAAAGCAGCGGCTTTTGTCGTGCCGATATCTTCAAGAAGCTCTCGTGCTCCTTGTAAAGAAGGTTGAGGTCTACTACATTAACAAACTCGTCGATAGACGTTCTGGATATGGTGGCGGTGGCTGCTAGACAGTTCAACAGAAGGTATCTTGGGGATAATTTGGTTCATGTCAAGCCCAATCATGTTGAATTTGTGGCGGGAAGCATCCAAAGCTCCTTTTGAGGGTCATAAATTCTTGCGTTTCAGCTCTAAGGTATCGGGAAGTCACAGCCCAGCCGTGGAGGGCAAGAATATATCGAGGAGGTTACAAAGACAGCAAATGCATTGAGCTGCGAGCTCTCGTCCTAGCAACTGGCTCACAACTTCTTTGATACCGTCTTGAGGCCTTGGTGCAAAGGTCCAGGAAGGTTTAGGACTTTTGAGAACTTTCAGTCGCAGGCGGACTTGAACTCTGGCGAGAGCATAGGACTGAAGCAGCTCCTTGATCTTAGTGACTTGCTTGAAAGATTCCTTCTCCTTCTTCCACTGCTCACGCCTGACCGGTATCTTATCGAAGAGATTATTGATATTGACGGTCGTACCAACAGGATGTGAGCAGCGCGATTGAGACGCAAGTCCACCACCTCTGTTCAGCTTCAGAGCACTTGCCACAACGTCGCCGTCTCTTTTTGTCGTGACTTCTACATTGCCTAAGATAGTCGCACTTGCAAGTGCTTCCCCACGGAAGCCTAGACTGTGTCTGCCGACTGTCTCGAGATCTTCGAAGCATGAGATCTTGCTTGTGTGTCCTCGACGGCCAAGAGCGTCAAAGTCTTCTGGTGCAATGCCATGGCCATTGTCGCGAACCTCAATCTTATCGATGCAATTGGCAGAGATATTCTTCAATTGATGTAGCCTTTGCATCGATAGCATTGTCAATCAGCTCTTTGACGATAGAAGCAGGATCTGTCAAGACTTGAGCAGATGAGAGAAGCCTCTTGTCGCCCTCAGAAAGCGCGCGAATAGGCATGCTGAGAAATGGAAATAGAAATGAGAATGAATGGAAGAATGCGTGATGATCAATTCATGTTGCTAATGTCGGTAGAAGAAGACAAAGGGGAACTTAAAGGAATACTTCCACAGCCTCAGAATACAACAACTTGATGTTGATATTGATGTTGATGAAAATAATGGAGGAGAACGCGTTGAAGGAGCAGGCACCTAGTGGCCCTTCACCTAAGCTTGACACTAGTGGGACCCCGAACGTTGTAACCCTCGTGTCAGATCTCAACGAAGTCACTCAGAACGACGAAAATCCATTCATGAGTCGTTTTTCATTTGACGTAAAAGTGTATGTAAGTGTACAAGGTATCAACCATAAGTATTGTTAGCGTGCCACTAATGCATGTGGTCTTGGCAATGCTGTTTTTACTAGCCTCAAATATCTAATATTAGAATAAATAGTAATTATTCAAAGGCCTCTAAATAAACAGATATACTGCTTATTTAATGACCTTCTCTTGCAGGTATAAACCTTTTAATGATCTTTAAGAACCTTTAAAGTTTTAGTATTTAGTATGTAATTCATTAACATTAATAACAGTCTGACAATGAGCTGACATTGATTTCAGTAGATCTCTTAAAGTTTTCATCTCAATTTGATTGTATGCTTTCTTACATACAGTTCTCAATTTGTCATAGAACATCTTTTTACTATAATGTAGTGGTAGATAATCCTTCATTATACATCAAAGAGTCTTAATCAAGTTGAGGTCAGGTGAATAAACAGGTCAGAACATTGTAGTCACAGCTCAATTCTTTAATTTCTGAAGTGTAAAGGCAGTGGTGTGTGCAGAGGCATTATCTTGCATAAAGACAAGATCAGAATTCATTTTAATATAAAGATGTTAGTAAATAAGCATAATGAAAGAAGACATACCTTATTCAGTCATGCACTAATGACATCACACAATTCTGATACTTCTCTTACTCTATAGTCTCTTATTTCTTCTTTTAAAAGAGACAGAATCTCTTTTCTTCATCAGCAAATGACTTTTAAAACATTCATTCAGTCTTCTTAATCACTCATTTCACAATACATGTAGAATTCAGCTCTTCACCTTCTCTTTTAGTTACATAGATCTTTTTATGTATATCTTTTGTCATGAGTTGAACTCATACTAAGGTCTTATGATCTAGTTACTTACTAAGACTCTAAGACTAAAGCACATTATCTTTTCACTTCTGTATGAAGCTTTTCTTTTTCTCTTCATAGTATTCTTCTTGTATTTAGAAATTATCAATTAAGCGTCAGTCTCATTGCAAACCTGTAACATTAAAATACTATTCTCATTTAAACCTGACCTACTTTAAAGACCTTGCTGTACAATTGTTAAAATCAGTGCAGAATGAGTGCAGAAACCTCTATGACAGATGAAGTAAAGACTGTTGCTGAGAAGATTTCTTCTTGAGCACAAATACTTATAACAAAACTACACAGCATAAAGAGTCATACAAAAGAGAACATGCAGAACATGAAGGCTTGTACAGATCTTCTTTACATCTTTGTGATGAATCAAGACAATCTCACATCAGCTACATCAGTAGATACAGCTATCTCAACATCAGCTGTTGTAACATCATCTTCTTCTCAAGAATCAGTCAATTATATGAATGGTCTCACCCTAAAGCAGCTCATTGCAGTAATGAGTGTGAATCAGCACTCAAAACGGTGTCTTTTTGATTCATTCAGATTTGAAGAAAAGAGAGTGAAAATCAGACCTTGACTACAACAAATTGTCACTAAATTGAATGTAAACATGTTGAACAACAATGTCAGTATGCAGTTCTGATACTTACACAGTCAGCTTGAAGGGTTGGCTTTAAGCCAAATCACACCTTGAATTGCAGCTTGTATCAAGTCAAACAAAGTTTTAAATCATACAACCATTGAGAAGCTGATCAATCAGCTTCAGCACATGTACAATGACTCAGAATTAAAGAAAAAAGCAACTCATATCTTAAGAACTTTAAAACAGATAAGAAAACCATTTGCTAAACACCTAACCACCTTTGAACAAACACTGTTGAAAGCAGAAGACTTGAAATGAGATGATGCTGTTAAGAAAACATTTCTTAGTAACAGTCTTGACACAACACTCATGTGAGCTCTGATTGTCACCTCAATTTCTGTGTTGTATAATAAGTACATTATCTTGCTACAGTGGGTCAGTCACAACTTAAACTCAATTCAAAAGGCTGTTACTCAAGAGTGTCATACAACAACTATCATCATCACACAACAGTCTCACACAGACAACATGAACTGAGAACTCACTGAGCACATCATTGTCACAGTTACAAAAACTGAAGAAAGATGCAGAGCACAATGAGTGTCAAAGAAGAAAGTGATGAAACATCATACAAAACAACTATGCATGCACTGCAAAGACAATGATCATTTCATTAAGAACTGCAAACTTTTGTCTGCTGTACAACCTTGTGTCATCAATGTTGTTGCTGCTGAGACTGTGAAGAAAACAACAGAAGAAAAGAAGAACTCAAAAAAAGAGTAGCTTTTAGCAGAAGTTGCAGCTGAGAGTGTATGAGATGTGATAAGAGCTGAAAGAAGTTTGAGAATCAGATAAACAGTGCCTTCATTATGTCAACATTAATTAATAAGAAGTCATATGCACATACCTTATACAACACAGAGTGTTTGTTCTATAAAATAATCACTTCTTGCTTTGCTAGAACTCACAATCTACAGTGCATGAAGATAGAACCTCATATGATTACAGGGTTTGATGAACCTTCAGATTCATCAGTAAATGAAGTAGCTGTTGTACAAATTGATATTAACAGACATCAAAAGTCAAGGGCATTCTTTTATATTGTCTTTAAGTTAGCATTCTACAACCTTATACTAGGTTTATCATGAATGAAGCAGAACAAGATCATATTGAATGCAGGCAGAGCCTTTCTTACAATTGAATTCACAGAAACTATTGTACAAAACAGAGAAGCTTCTGCTAAGAGCAAGTTTAATCATGTTATGATGTCAGCTATGTTCTTTACAAACCTCATACAGAAGAAAGAAGAGAAACAGAAGAAGATTGAGGTGTTCTTGATCAGCATGATCGATATTGAAAAAGCCTTAACCTCACAGAAGAAGACTGACTTGAGAACTATACTCTCTGATCATTATCATGAGTTTTTAAATGTGTTTAATCATACAATGACTGAGAAGTTGCCGCCCTTAAGAGAAGAAGACACAGATCATCAAATTGAACTAAAAGAAATGAATGAAAAAGAGTTAAAAGTATCCTGAGGTCCTCTATACAACATGACAAGAGAGAAGCTACTAGTGTTGCACAAGACATTAACAGAACTTTTGAATAAGCAGTTCATACAAGTCAGTAACTCATCTGCTGCAGTGTTTGTTTTATTTGTATGAAAGTCAGAAGGTGAACTTTGATTTTGTGTGAACTACTGTGGCTTGAACTGAATCACTCAAAAGAATTGTTACTTTCTTTCATTGATATATGAGACTCTGTGAAACATCAGATGAGCTCAATGATACATTAAGTTGAATGTCATAGTGACATTTCACAAGATTTGAATTGTCACAGAAGATGAATGAAAGACGGTGTTTCATACAAGGTACAGGTTGTATGAATGAATGATGACTTCTTTTGAGTTAGTCAATGCTT
>JAABUP010003788.1_pt1 | contig 26168 bp, 25 predicted proteins | sample 5559201 | NCBI WGS metagenome assembly JAABUP01 (sample SAMN10711887, study PRJNA513373) | rock metagenome | isolation source: Antarctica rocks | place: Antarctica | reverse complement strand
CTTAGAAAGGTCGGGGGAGATCCATGGCGAGCTGATCATGGTGAGTGCGTTAAGTTTCGCAGATTCCGTCATGACAAGAAATAGTCGACTGATCTTAGATCGAGTTTACAGATCTTTGGGAAGAAGGATAATCATGTCCCGCCTGAAGGAAGAGATCTAATCAGGAAGAACCTGCATGAGCAAGGGGTCTGCTTTAGCTTCTACGAGGTTGCTTGGGCGCAGCGTAAGTATATTAGTAGGCATCAAAACAATTACTCGCTGATACCCGAATAGATGCATTTATTCGAGACGAACTGAGTAAGGGGCGATACGACCCTGCCATATCAAAGGTCTGCTTCGAGATGCTCTTGGAGCTCTTTGGGCGGTCTTTGAAGTTGGATCTTGGCGAGCGCACTGCTGATGAAGAGAGGGTAGAAGACGTGTGTTAATGATAATTATCCTCGCCACTTAAGTGCTTAGCCATCCATAACTCCAGCCTCTTCGCATGCTTAATGTCAACTGCAAACATGCGATCCTGGATTCTCCTGACCCTCTTGAAATTTCTCCGATTGTGGAAAAGCATAATGCTGCCAGACTTCGTCCCATCCAATGAATAACACCCACTCCTCCCTGAATTCATACTCCTTCTCTATCCGCCAACCTCCACTCATCTTCCTCGGAGCGGTACAAGAGGCAAAATAGTCCTTATTGGCGTTGAAAGCCTGCTCGAACGCGCTTTTCTGGGCCGGCTCCACAAAATGCCGATCAATAGAAAGAACGGGTGCATCGAACGGGATCTCGTCGTGCGGCATGGCGACGTGGCACATCCACTTGACGCTCCCCTGATCATTGACCAAGTCCTAGGGTTCCTGATTCAATTGGGATGAACTCGTCCAAGTGCTGTTCGGGAGATTCCCATTCGCCGATGATGTAGATTCTTGGGGATCCTCGACTTCGCTGTAGAAATGCAACGTGTTGTGCGTGAGAGGTTCCGGCATAGAGAATCATCTGAAAGGGATGTGCCTGGCTGAAGGGCGCAGAGGGCCAGCTCAGTGACTGTCATCTCGGAAATCGTGATTGCTGCAACTTGAACAAATTTGATGCACTATAAAACTTCAACCTCAAAAGGTCTGTCTATAGTCCTGAAGGGGTTTCGAAAAGCAGTTCTTTCAAGTTGGATGCAGCTTCTTATAGGCTTTGCCCGGACCTTACGTAGTAGCAAAGGTAGCTAGCTGAGCCAATCACAGCTGTAGATTACCGTTTCTTGTGGCACGAGGGAGCTCGGAGTTGCCGCTTTGAAGGAGGCCGAAAGAATGTACGAAATCTGGAACACTAGGGCTGGACTTCGTAGCCATTTCTTATGTAAGGCAACTACCTTAGCGAACCTGCAACGTCATATCACAACAAGCCCAAGCAACACCAAACCGTCACCAAAGATGTGAGCATCTCAATGAAGTCTGCCCTTCGCAGACTGTCATCACCCGCAATGAAGCTCGATCCAGCCATCATCAAAGCCCTCTCCCTCGACCCCGCCAACACCACCGTAGCATCCCACGGCGGGTCCGGCTTCTCCACCACAGCAAAGATCACCACCTCGATCAATGGCGAGCAGAAGAACCTCTTCATGAAAACAAGTCGAAGCAAAGACGCACAACTCATGTTCGAAGGCGAACACACCTCGCTCAACGCCATCCACGCCGCCGTCCCCTCCCTCTGCCCCGCAAGTTTCGCCCACGGCTCCCTCTCCGACACCACCGGATCCTTCCTCGTCACAGACTTCCTCGACCTCTCCCCCACCTCCGAAAAAGGCTCAGGCCTCTCCCTCGCCGCAAAACTAGCAACCCTCCACACCACCCCCGCGCCCCCACCCCCGGGCTCCACACACCCAGTCTTCGGCTTCCCCGTCACCACAACCTGCGGCTCTACCCCGCAACCAAACCCCTACACCACCTCCTGGGCCACCTTCTACGCCAACAACCGCCTCCTGTCCATCCTCTCCAGCGCCGAGAAAACCAACGGCCCAGACGCCTCCCTCCGCTCTCTCGTGACCAAAACCGCACGCGTCGTCGTCCCCCGCTTACTAGCCGACACCCACCTCAACCACGGGCAAGGCGTCACGCCCGTCGTCGTGCATGGCGATTTGTGGTCCGGCAATAAAGGCCGCGGGCGCATAGGCGCCATGGGCCCCGTGGAGGAGGTCGTCTTTGACCCCAGCGCGTGCTACGCGCATAGCGAGTATGAACTGGGCATCATGAGAATGTTCGGCGGGTTTGGCGTTGCGTTTTGGAGGGAGTATCACGGAATTTGTCCGAAGACGGAGCCGGTGGCGGAGTACGAGGATAGGGTTGCTTTGTATGAATTGTGAGTTTTCTACGTGGAGCGGGTAGATTGTTGCACGAGGAGGGGTCGATGGTGTTTGGGTATTGATGGCTGACTTTGGGGGTAGGTATCATCATTTGAATCATTATGCGATTTTTGGCGGTGGGTATAGGGATGGTGCTGTGGGTATCATGAAGAAGCTTCTGCAGAAGTATGGTGACGGGACTTGATGGAGAGTAAAAGGCGACTTGCTGGATGGTGGCTATGGTTTGGCACCCACGACCGTGTCTTGGGCCAATTACAGTCCCCAGGGAGTTTACGCAGTGCCGTAATTGCCACTGCTACGTCAAACTGGGCAAGATACTTCATCCGTGTTTGCCCTGCGGATTGTTTCGGCCAGTCGATGCTATTGGTGATCTCTCTGTGGGCATGATCTCAAGGCCAAGAATGATCCATGGCACTTCAATTATATGACTGAATGTTTAAGACTACTTTGTAAATCTTTCAAACTTGTAGTTCGAGATAGCGCTGCACTCTACCATACGCATATGCGCCCTAGTCTCCAACGCCCTCCAGAATGACCACCCGAACGCAACGCCAGACGTACCTTCAATGCTAGTGCCTCACCCAGTCGTCAACCGTCATCGTAACAGAGTGCTCATCTGATGGATCGCCGTCTTCGTCCTCTCCCGAACATCAAGTTCCGGATCCTGTTCCAACCCTTCTAGTTTTTCATAAACGCCTAATTTCCTTAACTCCATTGCTCTAGTCTTGCAGTTCAGATAGTCCGACTGGTCGTCCACCCAAGTCAAGTTGATTACGACCCATGCGCAGCAAGAGCGGACACTTCGGTGACTGTGGTTGAATAATGGAACCAGTAACCCCAACAAGTCTGTTTGCGAAATCAGCAACTGCCGATGTCGAGGTGAACCAGCTGCAATGTGCGAAATCACGTGGCATACTGAGACGATGATCTCGGTCTGCGGTGGAATGTGCCTTATGCCGTTCTCCGGAGTTGATGAGAGCCTCTTGTCCCGCTTGTAAGCGTTGATAACTCTCGGTCGTAATTTCCCAGCCAGAATTTCGAAGACTTTATCTTGGCCCAATTCCCTGAACAGATAATCTATCATTTCGGCAGCTCCAGGTCCACAGATGAGATTCCGCATGAAATCTAGCCCTTGTTCTTGGACCGCCGTGTTGTCAGTCCGCGCCTGTTTCGCCGGATTGGCATCCGCCTCCGTCATTCCAGCATGTCTAGCTCTGGTCGCCTCGGAGACTATCGTTCGATTGCTACCTGACCGTGCAAGATTAATCCCTTTTTTGGCCGAGTCAAAGTCCGGATGAGGTCGACTCAGAGCACCGATACTGTCCGCCATCTTCAAGTCGCCGTCCTCATTCTCCTCTTCATCTGGCGGCGTCGTTTCCCTGGATTCTTCCATTGCGTTAAGAAGATCCACCTGCTCGCCAGCCGCGTTTGGTGTGCTCATTGCGATCGGAGTCGCAGTGCCCATACTTTCATCACCTCTGCTTCCGGTCACGAGTGCTGAATCTTCGGTGTCATTGCAGACGATCTGCTTCAGCCAACCTGGCCCTAACTGATCGAGGCACGCCATCTTCACGTCATTCGGTGTCATGTATACCAGATGCTTCAAAGCCCAAAGCGAGTTGAGTCTTAGTTTAGCATTCAGGGAGTGTGCGTGCTCGCAGAGCACCTTCAAGACACCAGCGTCTATTATCGCCTGTGCGAATAAGAAGGTTAACTTTTTGCCGAGGGGTATTGTGAGGTCGTGCCCGAAAAAGCTTACCTCTCTCATTGGACTAAATTCCAATACAAGGTTGCATACCACCGCGGTTGCTGCAATCTGAACTTCCATGTCTTGATGCTTCAAGAGTGCAAATAGTGGCGCTGCAACGCCAGCATCTATCAAACTTGTTCTGAGGATACTGACTGACCTTGAAAGAGCTCTTGCAGCACCGCAAGCAGCGAGCAAGACAGCAACAGGATTGCCACATGGCGAGCTTGAGGACTCTGCACCCTTGGTGGGTAATGATGGGCTTGCATCACATGGCTTCAATGATTCTATGATAAAGGGCACGACCCCGTTGTCGATAATCGTTTTCCGATATTCATCTTTGAATGGCGCTATGGCCGCCAGAGCCATGAGAACACCTTCCCTCATCTTGACAACATGACTAGCCAGAGGAGAAAGTCCAAGTAGCCCGAGACGTGACGTGTTTGAGCTTTCCCTACCTTGAAGATGAAGCGAATCTGCGCCATCCGGATCCCACATACTTGATTGTGAAAGTTTCGGTAACGGATCGTAAGACTCCTTCAGTAGCTGGCTCAGCTTCTTGATGGCATCAGCGTCTACTGCAGCTTTCTGTAGTTCGACGCTGTCCATTACTAGCATTGCGAGAATAGCAGGTGCTTGCTCCTTGATCGTCCAATTTGATGATTGAACTGTAACGACACCGCCAACCCTTGTTACAGTATCACCATCAGACTTGAAATCTTTGTTGAGCATTCGAACCAAAAGCGGTATCAGCAGAAGAGCCAATGCTGTTTCTCGCCGCTTGTTCGTCAAGCCTGAGCGATAGAGTATGGTAAGCACCCAGACAGCCATGAGGCACGTTGTTCCCGATTCTGTACGCGTGATGTACATAAGCCAAGATACTAAGGCACTCTCATCCTCTTCATCAAGAGCGTTAGTATCGGTGGGACGAGGATCGAGAGACCAGCCAAGGGCATTTGCTGTCCGTGCATGAGTGCCCAGTGCGAGTGAAGCGCCCAGAGGTGGAAAGTTTGACGACTGAGCGGAAGATCCTCTATGATGTGGGATAGGAGTTTGTGGTAAGAGGTAATCGATAGGGTTCATGGGGACCTGTTGCGTGAAAGTCTGTGACGAGGCAAAAGAACCCCACGGACCTCTTCTATCATGCGCTGGAGATGTGTCGAGTGGTGATCTCGGAAAGACGGTAAGGATTGCTGGTGAGTGAAGTAATTGAGAAGCACGGTACTTTGAGAATTGTATAATGCTCCCAATAGCCTCAAGAATTGGCGCGAGTTTGGCACTTGCGGGTGCAGGAGCAGGTATACTGTCTAGTACTTCGGAAGTATGCCGCTGAGCTTCCGCTCCGGGCAGGACGAGGCCCATGGAAACCACGAATGAAGCCAGCCTCATCGCCAAAGCATCCAGTGCCCCAGAATCCGCAAGCGCTTCTCGGTGCCATTCTTCCTGACATGACTTTGTGATCAAGCTTGCTGCAAGCGTAATTTGTTGCTGCACAGTTGTGGATGCGTTCGACTGCCACAGGATCTGAGTAAGGGCACCAACACACGGGGCGGAAAATAAAAGATTAGACAAAGGTTGATCCGTCGAGCTGACCATCGGATCTCCCAATGAGAGCGAATCGGCAATGGTGTTTAGTGTCCTTAAGCTAGCAAGTACGAGATGAGATGAGGTTTCGCCTGGCGTCAGGATTGACAGCAACGGCTGTAGGACAAAGCCGGACAAAAGAGGGGTTACGAAAGCCGGACCGCCTGGCAATGAATGTCAGTACTAGCCTTGCATCCATACCATGATTTCCAAGGTATGAGGGGCCCTGTGACATTGTCAAAGCAGCCCCCGACTTACCTTGAGCCAAGCTACCCACAATAATGATCGCCTGGAGTCGAGCCTCTTCCTCGTCCGTGCGTGGAACCTTTTTTTCTCTATATTTCACAGCTCCATTGATCTCTCGACCCTTCCTCTTCCCGCTGCCCTTGCTGGCATTCAAGATCCTTACGATGGGGGTCACCACCCCCAAACCGACCCACATCTCCTTCTTTTGTTCATGGCCGATGATCTCATTCTTCAGGGCACGCAATGCGGCCACTTGAGAGGCGGGACTGGATGGACTTCGAAGCTCAGTCAAGATGGGAGGAGTGGAGGGGCGTGTCATGATCGGGCTACGGCAAAGGCGGACGACGTGCTCCGGGCACGCGATGACCTGGACAAGGGCAAGATGCGCGCAGGGATCTAGGTTAGGTACCTTTCTGTATCATAGATCGCAGCCAGTGATAGACGGATCTCCTTCTATCATTCTCAGAAAGGTGTGGAGTGGCATCCGCTGAAGGTCGACAGTTGCGCTGTTCGTATTGATTTTAGAATGCGGAGGGTCTTTTCCCGCCGATCACTGAACCTACGGAAATGCGGAGATCTCCGAACTCTTCCCTTTGTGTAGGAAAGACGGTGAAATGCAGTGCAGAGTAACACGCCCGCAAATGGAATTTGACACAAGGCTTGCTATCTTCGACGCGAGTTTGATCGGAGGGCTTCTTATTGTGGGCAATAACTGCCCTAGGCAGGAACCTCTTCTATTGCTATAGCTACGTGCCTGAGGAAAATCGGATACACGGCTGACTATGCGTACTGCGGATCAGCTTCAAATGTGGGACTTCTGAAATTCAGTCATTATTTGCGTTGCATTTCATACCAATTAGTGCGTAGACAACAAGAAGAAGAGTCATAGGCCTAGATTGTAGGTATTCATCTCCACCCTAAAGCTGCACCTGTTCGGGGGAAAGGGAGTGGGAGCGTGTACAATGTCTTTACTCAACCCAAGTCCAACTCTTCAATGTCTGCGATGATCTTCAACGTTCTACAGCGAATGTTGAGACTAAGTGATGCCGTCGCTCATGTCGAACTCACTCCAAAGCGTATCGACGTCCAAGAAGTCTCCTCGCCGCGAAGACTCTGCGAGCCTTTTCCATTTCTTATTGTCTTCACGAGCTGTTCCAGTCTCACTAAGGCTGATTCCTCGGCTGTCCTTTTCGTTCATCAAGCGACATTGCTCTGCGTCGAGATAGCTGGGTGGGCAGCCAGCGATTATTTTCTCGAGCTAGAACCCCTGATTGAGGGGAAGACGAGTAGTGAGTCATCTTATGATAGTAGAGCCGGAGATTTGGGTGATGATCGCGTAGGTGATGGAGACATCAATGCTCTTCGCTTCTACCGCCTCTCTGTATCTTAGCGAAAAGAGGGCCCAGAAATCAAACGCCGTTCCGTCAATCGTAGGAGATTCTTTCCGGCTGCGACTTGCTCTGGGACTTTGGACTTCTGTCTTCAGATAGAGCGATCTATCGTGCTCGAACGTACAATTGATGCAAGCCACATCAAGCCGATATATCAAAGATGAGCGGAGACGTAGAACGCTGATGTGAACATGAAAGTCAGACAGAGGTCCATGTTGAGCTCTGTGAACGTTTTCGATTGTCGAGCGGCATCGACCAGGGCTCAGTTGCGCTTCTCAAGCCCGCCATGTCTGCCGTCAAGACGGGATTGTTCCTAGAGCTGAGATCGCGGAGATGTACTCTTCATTGATTAAGCGTCCCCACAACAGCATACAAAGGGGGAGATGGGCTGTGACCTCTAAGCGTCACCTATCATGGCGGACTTTCCTACGATACCTGGACTAGGTACATGGGAGAAATCTTTGCTGATACCTAGCGACGGAAAAGGAAATAATGATCAGCCTTAGCCCAGGTACAGTGACAGTGCGAGGCACAGGCATCAGGAAATATAGAATCAGACGTAGACTTGGATGGTTGATGCCGCACACGGCAAGGTTTTGGCCTGATGGGACTGAAAAGCTCGATCAGCAGCTCCGCCGCGTACAACAAGATGTCCATACAAATGCACTTTGACTGAATTAGAAAGCAATAGTCTAGATGAAACGAAGTTCAAAGAAAGTAGAACAATCTGCAAGATCAAGCAGGCCAAAACTGTTATCATCTCAATCAATGAGATCTTCATGAGAGAACAAAGCTAAGATGTGTATTTGCATCTCAAGCCAAAGGAGTCGAGAAGGCACGAATTGATCCACGTATAGTGAGTTGGGAGTTCACGACGACAGCTGCAGTCATCATTGCGTAGCCGATGGCAGGAAGACCTTGTCGATGGGGATAAGGTTTAGGTATTACCGGAGAAAAGTGGCTTCTGAAGAGTAAGTCTTCATCGGTGGATCAATAACATGGTAGAAGGGCTCCACAGTGTGTTAAAAAAAAAGATATCAAAGATGTGAGCACAAATTCAGAGGTAACAACCATTGACCATAGTCATTAGTACTGGATACATGTTGAATGCATAACATGTACTCGTACTCGTATAGGACAGTCCTCAAGTTAATTGATCGAAAGCTTACGTTTTGGTTTACCTTAAGCCCATCGTGTCCTGCTCCCGGCCTATCGCTCCATCACGAGGGTCGAGTGTCCCGCGAACAAATTATACTCTACCTCCACGATCGAAGATAACATCCAAGGCGCATAACAACGGCGACACATTCTATTTGCACTTGGACCCAAGAAAACATTGCCTTACACATCGCGACTATTGTCCTACCATACAAGTGCACCAACATGTGTGCAATTCACCGTCACGACGTCTCCAGAATACACTTTAGCTACGAACCCCGTCCAGCGAGATGATAACCTCCTCGCCCTCACCGACCTTACATTCAAACTCTTCTTCGGCATCTTCTGCAGCAGCATATCGTGCTCGCTCCAACAGTAATGGATCATATAGACATTCGGCCCCGCAATCACCAAGGCACTCCTCCCGCCAGGCTGCGCCTCTTCCTCCATCCTTTGCGAGGCATCCCTCGCAGTCTCCAGTCTCCCTAGCTCACTCTCCACGGCGGCCCTTGACGTCTGCCAGGTCACCGATTCATCCGGCGAGGCAAAGGGTGGACGCCGCTACACAGTACTCCCCGCCAGAACCCCCCTCGCCATCTCCACCACACAGAAACATCACCTCAGCGGAGGAGGCTGCCAGAGAGCCTCCTCCCGAACCCGAACTACCTCCACAGATGCCCGCCAAACGCTCGGATCCTACACCTTCCAACCCGCAATCCACAACCAGCACAACCGACCAAGCTTCCTCCCCAAAGCGCGCACGACCACCAAGACCCGCGACAAAATACATGCCGCTCCGCTACGAAACGTGCGAAGTCAAAGAGCTGGTCGTGCTAATCGCAGACATGCTCATGGAACTCGTGCGTTTCAACGACGACATCCCCCTCAAGGACGGCCGGCTCACGCGCTTCCACTCCCGCGCACCTCCCGGTATCAGCGTAGCAGACTACCTCCAACGCCTGACAACACACGCGACGTTGAGTCCGCCAATCCTGCTGAGTATGGTGTATTATATCGACCGGCTCTGCGCGCTGTATCCGGCGTTCACGATTAGCAGTCTGACGGTGCATCGGTTCCTGATCACCAGCGCGACGGTGGCGAGCAAGGGGTTGAGCGATAGCTTCTGGACGAATAATACGTATGCGAGGGTTGGGGGAGTGAGTTTGAAGGAATTGGCGTTGTTGGAGTTGGAGTTTCTTTGGAGGGTGGAGTGGAGGATTGTGCCGAAGCCGGAGGTGTTGGTGGATTATTATAGGAGTCTGGTGGATAGGAGTGAGGGGTATGAGATTGAGAGCGAAGATGCGTGACCGCACGGCAACGGGGATGGGTTGAGGAGGGCAAAGGGATGGCCAAGATGAGCCACGTGGGGCCCCGCGGAGCAGGGCCGGGTGTTGGCCTTCAGCGATGCAGGAGACGAGTATCAATCAGGTTCTTCTATACGGTCAATGAGATGGGAAAATCCCCGCTCCACACTCCCATATACCGGGGAAGAGTTGAGCACTCATGCGGATCAAGGCTTGAAAATGAGTTGAACGCACCTACCGACTGCGCATACGTTCAAGGGCTGAAGATGATCATATCATCATTACGAAGGAGCGAGGGTGACCAAAGGTTATCACTATTTGGTGTTGAAACAGCGTACATACTGTACAGCAGCCGACATAAGAACTGTCTAAGATTCCATACAGGGCTTACCTGACCAGAATAGACGTACAAAACTCTCCGTTGATCGGAAGTTTGTGAGAGAGACCAACGTATAGCATCCATACACTTCCTGAACAGACGTGAGCTCCAAGAATCTGACTTCAAAATTCTGACTCTGATGACCAAGCTCAAGACAGCAAACGCTAGACAGGAAAGGTAGACATCGTCCAAACATTACGCAGTCCGTAGAGATTCGTACTTCGTACAATGCCGCGGACCTATCCAGGTCTTGACATCCGACCGATCCAAGGCGGAACCTGAGTTCATTCCTTCGTAGACATAGCCAAGAAAGGGTTGTTGAGAGTAAGGGGCGACGCCGAGGCTGTGCTGGATCAGCGCTGCAAGATATTGTCACAAAGGCAATCACGTAGACCCAGGTCCTAAATCGGGCAGGAAGAGCTGCCTGTGCCACCTCATGAATCAAGAGACTAGCGCCTACGAGGACGTCGATCGATCTGTTCCACCTCTTCATCCTTCTTTCCTTCTGTCAGGATGACCATATTGACGCGCGCGGCGTACGCCTCTCGTATAGCGCAAGCCATGCAAGTCTTGTGGATGTTCGCCGTGACCGCCGAAAGCCCGAAATGAGCACACCAGGCACGGGCACACACCTCGTTGTCCGGCACGCCAAAGGCTTCGACCACTAGTACTTTATCCTCTTCATCTACTTGTTCCTCCTTTGTGCGTAGAGGTGCACTTTTACAGCCGAAGGAGCTGTCTTCAGAGCTTGAGAAGGACTTCGCGGTTGCTTTTGTGGTCGCGCCCCAGCCTTCCAGCTCCAAGAGTGCATCGACTTTGATCGCCTGGTATGCGTAGTCGTAGAAGAGGACATGGGGCCCGGAGTGGCAAGGAGTTGCAGAGATAAAGCTAACATCATATCGGAGACGAATATCCCAAGATAATCCATCGTAAGCGAAAGTGACAGCGACGTTGTAGATGATGGGTGCGTTGCTGTCCTCGGGAACACCACATGGTGTGAAACTAAGCTTCTCCATCCTTACACTATCAACAACATCCTCGGTATCCGGAATAACTAACTGGTAGTCGTCAATAGGATAGCTGTCGGCAGGCGTACCCAAGGGGTCGCTCCTCTTAGCCATGCTAACGACGTCCTTGATATGGAGTCGTGGCTGAGGAGAGACCTTTTGGCGAATCTGAACACACTGAATTCTGTCTAACTCCGGCGTGTAGATACACGGTCCAATCCAACCAGCAATTTGATTGACTCCTCTTGCAGCTCCTAGGACTTTTCCCACGATACATTCCGAGGACCAATAAGTGTTCGCACGATATTGGAAGCCTGAGTTACGGCAATTATGAGATAGACGCTCGAGTCTCTTGCCCGCACCGCGATCACAGTCGATCAAGGTGTTCATGATCAGCCATGGCATGGTGTACCCTGGTAATACGACGCCGGAAAAACCACGACATGGCATCGGCGCTACGGTACTCAATGGCGGTCTCCTGCCTGTCATTCTCTTCCAAGATATACTCGACTTCTCCCATGTTCGGCCACTTGAGAGACCACGCGAAGTCTCGTAGAGCTTCGACTTGTCGTCGTTTGCTATGGAACAAGAAGTCGAAGGTAACGAGACCGTCGGTTGACTCGGTTCTGCCGATGGCCATATTTTCAAGCCAGCGTTGCGCCACCACTAGGTCCCAAGCAATCTTAGGCGGCAATTGCCTCAGCAAGGGTATCTTGTCGCTCTCGTACTGCTTTGAATGAACGCGGAGGTAGAGTTCGATGGATAGCACCAGCTGATGAAAGAATCGGTACCGAGTGTAGGAGTCTTCACTCTGGAAGAACGAGGCAAAAACTTGGTTCTTTGTTAGGCTGAAATCTGTCCAATCGTCGCTAGCCAAAACAGCAACGAGATCTTCGATTTGTTGTTCTATGGTGTAGTGAGAGCTGGTCTCCTTCTCGGGATCGTGTATGAGGTTCTCGTATAGACTTGAGTAGAGGCAGTCCAGCTGAGATCTGCGTCAAACGTGAATTCTGGGTTAAGGAAAAGATGCATACTCACATCTGGCTCAAGACCAAATTCAAGGCTCTGAATGCGTTCCAATAACCAGAGTAGCCCAACCTTCCTCGGCTCCGCGTTCGACTTATACTCGACAGCCGGCTGGTAGCTGCTAGAGATGCCTAACCAATAGTTCAAAGTGATTGACCCTGGTACATCTCCAAAACATGACATTAGGCTTGGCTGTTCCAGGGTTTCCCATGGCTTCAGAGGATCCGGCGGGCCAGTCAACGTTGCAGACATGCACGTGGTGAGCTGCTCCTCAGATCTTGATTGATCAGTATCATTGTTCAGCTCAGTCCGTACAACAGCGTAAAATCGACGGTGGCCTTGTGGTGTATGTTCATGGTATCCATGGAAGGTGGTGGCTCCATCACAAATGAGATCTTCCGCCTCTTGCTGCTTAAGGTTCATAGCTCGCGTCATCTCCGGCGGTGGCCACGTAGAAATGCCCCAAGGATGGTCCGCCTGTTGAGAATCTTTCGCCAGAACTGCTGGAATGACTCCCAATGCGGTCTCGGCTGTCTGCTGCTGAAGTTGATCTTGGTGGACTCCGACGCTGCCGACGAGCTTTGCACTTATTCATTGTACTGGACACAGTTAGAACCTACAAATTTCTGTAGGATCCAAGCGCTTAGCACCTACAGGGTAAGGTGCGAAAATCTGAGCTACCTTGGCCAGCTTTTGCCAGTGTTCTTCCCAGGACGTAGCTAAGTTCTATGGACACGACCTACCGACAACCCGGCGATTCATATAGCAAGTGGTGAAATGTGTGTCGTGTAATTCTGCAGGTCAGGTTGAGTCACAAATAGCGGATCGTGATCTATGTGCTATGCCGGCAGTGGAAGGGCTGTGGAGGTTGGAGGGGTGTTAACGAAAATCTGCAGAGCTCAGGTAATCGCACAGAAATGGTGTAAGGCAGATTCCGCGTTGCAAGATCTTTGAGTCTCTGCGGGTCGCCTTCCAGCATGCAAGTAACTCCGACATAGTAGGGCTGCATCGGACGGTTGCGCGCGTCATCTCGAAAAGAAGCTTCGCAAAGCGCAACAACAGACAGATACATTTTCTTTTATCCTATTTCAATCCAGTCCTTACCAAGATATGACTTCAAGTGTGACGCTTCTCAGGATGTCTGTCATACAATAGTAGGCAAACTTGCGCTGTTCAGCGTTCGCGATCGTAGTACTTCAGCGCAGTACAAGGAGCGAAAGAGCGACATGCCAACACCCCGCATCAGACTTGAATGAGGACCGTGGCCCTTTCAATTCTGGAGTGAATAGAAAGCGTCTTAGACGACCTAATACTCTGCTGTGGCTCTGTAAGCGTAGAACACGAGGCAATCTTCTGCGCCATCATACTTCATGTATATCTTTCGCCAATCTTACCTCAGCGGCATTTCCAGTCAATGTCCTATGATATGAGGAGAACTATGACCATGCATTACACAGTAAAGGTTGTCGCACGCAACTAGGTGGTGAGAAGCCGTTGCGTTGAATACAAATCTGGTCCGCACCACGGATCCTACACATAGCCGAGTGTGCTTCTTACACAAACCCTGAAGGTGTATTGAGAGTCCACTACGATTTCTTTATAGTGAATGGTTCATCGAAGGTCCTGCTTGAGAGAGAGCCAACTCGACGAAGCAACTTCCGGAGACGGATGACCAAGCAAGGCAGCTGTACGATCCATGACGACTTGATCATGTTTGTCGCTGACGGCGGCTCGAAACTAGGGATATGAGTCAATGTAAGGTACCACGAAGCACGATATGTCAAGTGGTGCGATCTGACCTTGAAAGCAAAGTTTAGGCATAGCGCTACGACTAGCCCTACACAGGCAACGACTGGGCCGACGACGTTATCGAAGTCTTTCCCGCTTCTTTCCTGAATCATCTTGCTACGTATAATGTACATCCACCATCCCCACGCACCGGCAAAGAGGGCTATTAGGGTGTATACAATAGCCAGGCCCCGCGCCACGCTGTTCGCCTCGCCAGCGGCATTATAAAGTCCGAGCGAAAGGGACGCCAGGAGAACGGATACGTGTTGCCACTTGATGAAAGTTCTCTGATTTGCAAGCCAAACCTTTGGTTCGACCTTGACCGGACCAGAATCTTTAATGAGTTGGCCAGGGTGTCGTACTCCCGGCGGGAGCTCGACTCGCCCTTGGCGATGCGCCTGCGCATACTTTGACGTCGAGAATGATGGAAACAGGGAGCGAAGACCTGACGACGCTTTGACTTGTTCTCGGCTGGATTGTAGACCGTCGTCGTCAGAATCGTCTTCCTCGGCGACATCATCAACACTAGACTTCGGCTTCGACTTCGACAACTTTGGTTTGTGGCTGCCTGTCATTGTTGGGTTTCTATGGCTCAGCTGCGACTCGCCGATAGGAGAGCCAATTGCTGGTTTGAAGACAGGGCTAGACTTCGATCCAAGCAAGCTGCCAACCGCAAATTCATCTTGCGCTTGCTTGGCTTTCTTATCCTGCTCCTCTTCGAAAGCGGTCCTGGGGTCTTTTCTAATATCAGTCTCGAGCTCACTGAGCCAAAATGGAAAGCTGTTGACATAGTCCTCAAACAGCTGTGTCACCCCATGAACAAATTTGGAAAACCGAGGAGCCTCTTTGACGAGGTGGGAGGACATTAAATCCGCAACCCACTCAGTCGTCCTTTTTCTGGCGCCATCCCTAACTTTAATCTCTAGCATAGCGTAGGGAAAGCGCGAGATCTCTCCTCTCCTTATGCCCGAAAAGGGATATTCCATTTCAGCCTCGTCAATATCTGACCGATGCCATTCTTCCGTGTCCCGGCAAGGTCTTTCGGTATCAAGCGAATCCTCTCTGATGAGTGCCAATTCAGTATCTAACGAGATTCTGACCATATCATCGCCGGGGATCTGAAAAGCGGTGCGCGTATAGTTCGCTCTCAGAACCGGTTGCAGATTTTTCACTTGGATGAAGTTTCTGATCTCATCCACGGTCTTTTCAAATTGTTCCACAGCTCCTGAGCCCTTACCCTGTCGACCTTGCAACTTTTGGACGCTCTTCTCCATTTGATAGTCTCCTTTGATGAAGGACTGCACGTACTTCTCCTTGATAGGAAAACGGATCTCTTCGCTGTCGCCGCTTTCCCTAACAGTTTTCTTCTCAAAATTTATTTCAGGTTTGTCGCTCAATTGGCCAAACCATCGCAGCCGTAAAGACGAAGCATCGGAAGCTCGATCAATTTTCTGCATGTAGAGAGAAAAGCTCGGGTTATCGAAATACAGGGAGGTTATTGTCGGGTCTCTCTGCGCTGCTTCTACAATCTTTGAGGTTTGAGGATTATACACTAAGACCGGTAGACGTCGGAGTATATAAGTCTTCACCTCTAATAGGTTCTCGGGATGTACCCAGACTGCAGTTCTGGTCAGTTCCGTGCATAAACAAGTCAAGACGATACATACATTTGTACGATTTATACTTCTCCCCACCTAAGCCCGAATCGGAGAATGACTTGTTTCTGTTTTCGGACTCACCATCAAGATTCTGCCGGACGAATGAGTACATTGCGGACAGCCTGACACAATCAGCACGGATCCCGATTGCTCAAAGACCATTAGACGTACTGGTAGAGCAAAGGTGAGTAGTCTTCCGAGTTGAACGGTAAGGCGGCTAATCGAACCTGCAACAGAGGTCTCACACGATAATTCGAGCCTCGTTTCCGATCATGTTTCTTCGCGGCCTTCAGAAACCCGGTGAAGTTGATCCGGCTATACTTTTCGAGTTCGGTTGTCTCTTTGGTGATATTATCAAGCTCTTTAAGAACATCCTTCAAGATGGTCTGCTTGTCTTCGCCATTGATGTCGTGCTTCGTGGCGTCCCCTTGCTCTTCGTTACTCTGCTTCTCTTCTACTGGGGTCAGTAGCGTCTCCAATCTTGACTCGCATCTCGACGTTCTATCCCGAAGCTGTTTGTACGTATCAACCTGGAATTTATTGACCTTTTCCAACTGGACGTTCACCAACTCCTCCACAAAGGCTCCTTCATCCTCCTCTGTCCACTTCCGTGCTTCGTCATTCTGCCTTGTAGGTGATTCTTTGTTTGAAGCATCGCTTTCTCGGAGAAGCTTCTTCAATGCTTTGTAGTCAATGTAATAGTCCGCCCATGGTTCATATATAGATTTCTGTAGGGTCCTGCCGAAACGCATCCTCACTCTGTTACAAACTCGAGTTGGACGGGAGAGGATTCGAAAGGTAGCTTCACCGCGCTTGGCAGTCGCACGACTCTATGTTATGCCAACCAGCAAGTCAACTCGCATCTGCTTGCAACACTGGAGCTTTGTCCGTCAGTAGTCTTTCTGCAAGAGGTTGAGGTGGGAGGAAGTCTAACAGCCAATCATTTGCGGCATGAACCTGCGGCTGGCGTACCGGGACTATAATCTTCCGTGTCAGGGCGGTCACGGTTCTGCCATCATCAGCCTTTCCGACTTCATGCAGCTCTACAATATTGATACGTCAGAAGAAAAGTATCAATGTCCGCAGAGTATGATAGAGCTTCGGGCTCTCTGATCGGTCATCTAGATAATGCACTCTCTGATCTAGCCGCCAATCCGTTTCCTTCAGTCCGCAATCCACCTGATTGCACCAAACGAGCTTCTGTTGCCCTGATCATCCGCGTTCGACCCAATTTCACGGATTGGCCCTCTTCCTTGCAACCGAACGCCAAAGCGGAACAGTCCGAATCTATTACCCAGCAACTCGACAATTTTTTCTCTCAGGCATGGTCTCAGCATGGTGATCCTGAGGTACTTTTCATCAAGCGCGCTGCAAGATCGGGGGACAGATGGACAAGTCACGTTGCGTTACCAGGCGGTAAAAGAGACCCTGAAGATGCCGATGATAAGGCCACCGCGATTCGAGAGACCATGGAGGAGGTAGGAATCGATTTAAACGATGAGCATGCGCTACCTGTGGGTAATTTGCCCGAACGTATAGTCACAACCTCTTGGGGCAAAGTTCCGTGAGTTCTATTCGAACTTCCCTGGGAAAGGCTTTACGATGCTAAACTCTCACAGGCTAATGGTTCTTTGCCCCTTCGTATTCCTCCTCACTCGCCACGATGTCCCCTCCCCAAAGCTGCAACCCACAGAAGTAGGCTCTACCCACTGGGTGTCTCTTCGCGCACTGCTCTCGCCATCATTACGAACCTTCGAACGCGCTGATGTGTCCGACCGTCTGGCAAGAAAAAGCAGCCTTCCCATCCGAGGATTCCTGCGTCTCATGCTTGGCCAAATGCTATTCGCAGCCGTCAGACTGATCCCGACAGAAAATCTCTACTGCAGCTCGGCCCCCGGGTTTCTCCCCGACGGCTCCAGTACAGACCCTGCTATCATTCGCTCCATAGGGGCAAGCTTCAAACACTGGTGGCTAGGCGACCATGCAGGATCGCCAAGCACAGACAGGCCACTATTACTTTGGGGCCTGACCCTTGGTATACTAGCCGACTTTCTCGAAATGCTACCGCCACACAACGCACTGAGCCTATGGAATTATCCCACATTCACGGCCCTCGACGTCCGATGGATTACATGGGCCGTGACCTACTCCCTCCGCAAGCGGAAACGCGCTGAAATCGAGCAAGGTAGAGGTAAAGCACCGGCCGCAGTCGAAGAGGGCTTGGATGCTATTGCGCTTCCGCATACAAGGGAGGCCCAGGATAAGCCGGGGGAGGTTGGCATTGGTGGGTTGGGCGTTGGACGATATTATGGCAGGCTGCAGCACAATCGGCGAGGCTCGAGGTCTAGTGCTGTGGGGGTTATGCTTGATGGTTACTACGATCTTTTGAGGAAGGCCGTTCTCTTGACGTTCATCTTCAGGCTTGGTGCCGGTTCTGCTGTGGGTTTCTTGCTATGGCGGCGGTTTATACGGCAACTGCGTTAGCTCTAGATGAGTCGGACCAAGGCGCTTTGCACAAAGATTTAATGTTTTACTAGATTTAGTCACGTTGGATGTTTCGATCATTAGCATAGACTAGAGTCCCTTCGTACTACAAGCACAACGGCCGCTTTGATTAAGATTCTCAAGAATGAGTCTACCGCTAAAGTGTGTGTCTCATTCAAGAACCCCAATATCAGTCAAGCATGCAAATCCTCATCCCTCGACTCCATCACATCCTCATCCACACCCACCCACTGCCAAGCCAAAAGCTTCCAATTAAGCTCCCTCCTCCAGAAAAGCCCATAGCCTAAACCCCCCTCGTCACAATTCCCACTCTCCTCCATCTTCCCCGTACACTGCGCAGAACCTGATAAGGACACCATCGGTCCACTGGTTAAGCCTCCAGTCCGTGGCATCCTTCTGCCGAATATCACCCTGCCAAATCGGGAGTGGTTGATCGCCATTGAACACATGATACATGGTTCGTGGGTCACGTAGATCTCTAGGTCGAGACATAGGTAGCCATTGGGTAGTATAGTAGTCTGTGAGTAATAGGAGTTCTCCATGTCTGTGAGTGGCCAATCCATGAACATGGTCTCCTCAGAAGCTTCTGGGGTTTGTGTAACGAGAGCATCTGTTGGAGGTTCTTCCTGGTGCAGGCTTAGCGCAGCAAGCTCACGCCGTTTCCGAGCGATCATGCCGATTGCTCTCATGACCGCATGAGCCATAACATTGCCTTCTCCCAGCGCAGCCTTCCCACCTTGGCCATTTCCCCACCATCGCGCGTCGCCAGCAATGGCCAGAATTGCCGGCCCCGCATCCGCCTCTCTGTCGACAATGACTGCACCAACTGGCTCACCTATCGAGAGTTCATCCACTTCTGTAGCAACTCGGGTCGCCAAAGCCATGAACTCATCGGCTTGTGGATGTATTTCGTCTTCGGCACGAGAGACAAAACTGGGGTGCGGTCCGAATGGATTGTTGCGCTTGTATACTGTGGGCCAGTACTCCCGGCTCCATGCCTTTGCTTGCTCGTCGGAAGTTGGAGTAAGGAGTGGGACTGGTATAGTGCGCACGACGGGTGCACTGTTAGAGTTTGAGAAGGGAGGGTGACTCGAGAGGATGGATACCAAGTCACGGCTTGGTATGATGCTTGCTGCGGACACTAGTAGGTAAAGGCTTGGCTGAGAAATAGATTCCTTGCTTGAGATCAGGGCGCCTGCCTGTCTCATCTCATCCACGCCTTGGCGGTTATGTTCCTGCGCTTCATCGTCGTTGACTTTCTCCGTGAACGACGGCAACGGAGTTCTTAGGTGGTCAGGGAAGAAGTCGGGCTTTGCAAACCGTCTAAGATGTTGCAAGTTGATAGCATCCTGCTCAGGAATTGCCTCTCGAAGCACACTGCACTCTAATTAACACACTCAACGCCAATGGGATATTTTTTTTTTTGGAGATTTACCTAAGGATGGTATTCGCGGACTTGGTCGGTATCTCAACAACGTGTGCATCTACAGTCCGATTTGATGTCTGAGTCTCCAATTTCGTTTTCAGCGGTATGAGCTGCCCACGTTTTAGCTGGACTGCAAACGTGCCCTGACTGATGACATATGTTGCTTGTTCATGATCGATGCCTTTACTGGCACCATGCGCATTCTGCATAACATGATCACGATGTACCGCACACCAGGTGCGAGGGGTATACTCAAGGTTACTCGGAGCGGTCAAGCGTTGTTCCGTCGAGATGGCGTCACGCTGCGTCGCTCGGTCCTAAGTGCAGTCCTTACCATCTCAATAAATAACGAAGTCTCCTACTGTAACTCGTGAGGTAATTGAGTCTACAGAATCGACTTTATATATTGTCGTATCGAAATAGAGACAGAGCTTTTTGGTCGCAACCACAAAACTATATCAAACAGACATGGCGCATCGCGACTCTGACCTGTACCCAGAGGCAACTGGGCCAGCCAAGGCCGTGGTTGACCGCCATAGCGCCCCTGAACCCTTGGTCCTCTATTCTGGGTGGTTTTGCCCGTAAGTGACATTTGATCGAAGCCCGTGTCATGCCGGCTTGAGACTGATCACTGGTGTCCAGTTTCGGTAAGTCCAATACCCAACGTAGAATACTCGACTGTTGCAACAGTCCTGCCACCATGCTCTCAAGACAACAACGTGGCATTACCATATGCTGCGGGTTGTGATATGGTCGTAGTCTCTTGAGAACACCGAATGATCTGTCTTGATCATTGGAGAGCGTATGCCAACAACAGGCTTCGTGCAGTTCAGCGAGTCTGGGCCGTGCTTGAAGAAAAGGGAATTCCGTGAGTAGTGCCAATTGTTTGTTTCCGATCCATGCCAGGTACTGAATCTATCCTCGCGACGCCTGCAGGTACCAATATGTTGAAGTCAACCCATACCACAAGCCCGAAAGCCTGCTTAAGCTCAATCCTCGCGGTCTGGTACCGACACTACAATACGACAATAAGCCGCTTTACGAAAGCACCGTCATCTGCGAGTTTCTGGAAGATGCATACCCGGACCGCACACCAAAGCTTTTACCCTCTGATCCCTATGACAAGGCAAAGTCACGCATCTGGACAGACTTTATGACATCGAGGATCATCCCAAGTTTTCATCGTTTCCTGCAATTCCAACCAGAGCAGTCTTCCACAACCATCGACAAGGTCCGATCCGAGTTTCTGAAGAACCTTACGCAGTTCACGCAGGAGATGGACAAAGAAGGCCCCTTCTTTTCGGGCAAGGACCCTTCATTGATCGACTTCGTGATGGCACCCTGGGCCATCCGCTTGTGGGTGTTCGACCATTACAAAGGTGGAGCTGGTGTGCCACCGCCAGGCAAAGGTGGTGCTGATGAGGAGACTTGGGCACGATGGAGAACCTGGCTTGCGGCCATTAGCGAGAGAAAGAGCATCAAGGGGACTACTAGTGAAAGGGAAAAGTACCTACCTATATATCAGCGATAGTAAGTCATTGATTGTGGCTATGGCCACCCTTAGCTGACGAACCTGAAGTGCCGACAATACCGCTCAGAGCGAGCTCGCAAAGGCGACAAGAGAGGGCAAAGGGGTGCCTTGACTGAGTCTTCAGGAAACGAAAGACCATCGGAGGACGGCGAAAGAAACCTCGACCAATGTATAGAGACAGTGTTACCTTAGCCATACACTCCTTCCGTTATGACAATGTTCAGAGAACAGTGTTATTACCTTTGCAAGGAAAACAAATCGTCCCAAGGGTCGCCGTCAATGGATTACTATTGCTGAATGGATTAATGCGGCGCAGAAGCCGCTAGTTACTAAGTCTTAAAATGCACCCTTTCACAGTCACGAACTGAGCTGTCAAGAAGATACGCGCGGAGCAACCGAGGCATTACTGGAACAATTGGCGTAGATGTGTTGGTGATCCTGACAGGCGCTGTAAAGTAATTACCCGCCTGAAGTCGACCGATCCATGTGCGTTTTGCAAACAGACAACTGAGAATTTCCAGTGGCGTTTGCCTCTCAAAGACTCTATGAATACCCTGTATCTGCTTAGCTAAGCTCGTAAATTTCCTTTTCAACAAGTCTCCTGCTTCGCGAGCTCGTCCACGTTGACTATTTGCTCCGTTTTCACTGCAGTCTCAATGTCCTTTTCCCGTAATCTGCACTCCGCAAATAATTGCACCTGCGCTTATCCCGCCAAAAAGGATCCTGAACACAGGTTGAGCCAAGGAGATCGGTCAACAAGACACAAATGATCAGCCTGGTTGTCGTTGAAATAAGCTGCAGGGAGTTCAGACGGTCCGCAAGGGAAGGCAGACGAGGATGATGCCCACCGCGAAGCGTACCATCAACCGGTGCCGTTCCCTTATCCGTTGGCCTTCGACCTCTTTATGCACGTGGGATAAGGAAATAACCCCTAGTCGCATAAGCCTCTGAAAAGGACTGTTCGATGCTTAGGTAGTACAGCATACCCATGCATGCCAAAGCAACACCAAGACCGGCGCAGCAAAACCATCGTAGCCCGGAGCTTCATTCCCCTTCCGGTTTTCCTACATAGGCCTCATTTAGGGTCTCGGGATCCGCACCACTGCAGTCGTGAGCCAGCACCAAGCGATGTAGAGCGGCTGCTGCAAGGATAAAGCTCATGATGAACGGCACGTAGAGGGAGACCCATGTCAAGGTGATAACGTGGTTCAGTCAGTATAGGTTCCTCCTGAAGCGTGCTGGTACGCTTATTAGAAACGAAGTGTATCAGAACGCATAGTAATAGAAATTGAAGGAATTAATCGAGTACTAAAACCAATTGAAGCAGAAAGCTTAGATTAAGCCCAAGCTGGCTTTTCCGAAGAATTTGCGCAGCATCAGTTCGGGCTATGGACGACTCCCTTCACGGAGGAGCAGACTCAGGCATTGAGTTCCAAAAGGGCTCGAGTCTACTATAACAACGCAACGATTGGATCCTCCTCCGTAAACGTATGGCTTCGCGAAAATTAACAGTATGCATACCGTAGTAGCCAAAGACAAAGGTAACAAAGGCATTGGTTCACTCAGCCTCGATCAGATTAGCATAGGCCAAAGCATTGTTAGCCAACGCCGCGAGCAATTACGAAACGATAAGGGCGAGTGTCACTGAACGCGAGGATGCCCTAAACGTACAGCTTCAGCTTTTGATACAACAGCTTAGGCAAAGGGAGAAATGTGTAGTGTCATCTAAAATACTGAGCTCGACCAAGACGCACATTTTCCTTAGAGAAGGAAGGTCAAGCCAATGGAGAGATATGGTTAGGCATTGAGTCTCTAAAATTGAGACCCTAGTAGCACAGTCTGGCACGTGGCCGTCATACGTCAGCCCTGGTGTTACTGAAGTATCCAAACGCCCGTTACTAAGGTATGCCTTGAGACCGTCGAAACTCCGGCGTTCTCTTCAATTTCCCGTTCGGCTTCAGCGCACCTTCAACGCCCCAAATCGATGAACGCATGAAGAAATGAGTAGAGTGGACGCACGCCGTACATTACATTAGCATGGTAAAACAGACTTGGACTCCTCTTATGAAGCAATAGGTATTCAATGTCAGCATCGCTTAACTCATAGACAAAGTTGGCTCTGTTCAGACGCGCCCCCAGTATGCAGTAGAACGCCCCACCAAGACACCTTCTTTACAAGCCGACAGTGGTTGGACAACGACTGGAAATGAGAACTAGTTGAGAAGGGAATTCGCCCGGTGTAATTCGTAATCTGGAACGTAGTCAAACCAGTCGCCCTCTGCGTTGTACCGATATGCCCTGAAATCGACCCCGTAAGGTTTCTGGTTTGATACCGTCAGCACGGCCGCACTACAAGACGACTATGTGATTTGACCTACTGGTTCGAGCATGTATAACATTCCCAGTGGAACGTCAAGGTCGGCCACATCATCACGTTTGAGGCCTTTGAAGTATGCGAGCAAGACCCGCGCCACTGAACGGTGCCCAACGAGAAGTACGTGGTCCGTCATTCTTTCAACCTCGACAATGACTGCACGAAGACGGTTGATAATGTCCAAGTAACCCTCGCCACCAGCTCCAGGATACCGGTAGTGCAGTTTGTCCCGTTTCCGCAGGTCGTACTCGTCGCTGTAACGGGCTCGAATCTCGTCATAAGTCAACCCTTCCATTGTGCCTGCATTGAGCTCATCCAACATCTTCATCTGCTTGATGTCAAACTCTTCCTCATCGAAATACTGGGCTGTCTGTATGCTACGCTTTAGCATAGATGTCCAGACACAGAAGCTCTTCTGTGGGGGTCCCTTCTGGTTCTCGCCATGGCTGGAATACTCAGGATTAGGTGGTGTAGTATCTCCTGGACGTGGGGGGAAATGCGTGGATAGCGCCTTGGCTTGCTGGCGGAGCTCGCATTCCTTCCGCTCGTCGTTGATGAACCTCGTCAGAGCCTTTGCATAACGACGCCCGTTCTCACTCAGGTCTGAATCTCCTCCAATCTTGCCATTAACATTATCCAATGACTCGCCATGTCTCGTTATCCAGATCTGTCTCGGCGAAAGATTGAAGTTGAGTAGATAGTAGACAGTTTGGGCAGAAAGAAAGCCTCGGATCTGGTGTGAAACGACCTTACGACCGACGTCAATCATCTTAGTAGGGTCAGCATGAATGCAGTAAGTATTATGTGGTATGCAGTATCCCAACGTACTTGGATGTATGGCATATCATTCTTCTCCTCGTAATCGCCAAGTGGGACATAGTTCTTCTCATACAAGGCCACACGTTTCTTGAAGTCAGCTAGTGCCGTGATTGGATCTTGGTCCCTGTAATCAGGTCCTGAGAGCTTAAGTCGCATGTTGGACTCGAGAAGCTGCACGATCTTAGCTTCGGAAAGTCTCGTGATGGTACCCAGGTTTTACCTACATTTGGATCCACACAAAGACTCTCAAGAAAAAGGACGCCCAATTCCGGGCCCGCGCGCTGCCGTACCTTCTTCATTATGAGTTTCCTCCTCTCCAGCGTGCTGTTCGTAGCGTCAAGGATTCCTACTGAACCCCCTTGGTCCAAAACATAGTCAAGAAGCTCATCGAGGGTTGACATCGCGACTTGTTCCCGCATTTGCGCAGCTTTCACGTTCTGAGGGTCAAAGAAACTTGCAGATTGCTCCATCGCTTCCACACCGGGTAGCTCTTCCGAGGTAGAAACCCTTGCGAGATCTACAGGTGCAGGCTCAACATCGATGCCGTCCCCGATGACCATAGCTCGGGTGCCTATAGGTTCGCCATTGGCTCGCTGATCATGACTGTCGACAACAGAGAGAGGTGTGTTCTCGTCCTCCGTCGGAGATTTGTCATTTATTAGTATTTTTGCAGCGATGGTAGGCGGGTCCAGTAGCTCCTTCTGTCGGACGATACCATTGAGTGAGCCAGTGCTGATACTTGTTCGTGCGATCAAGTCATTGCGTCTTCCAACTGGCTGTGACTCAGGGTGTACTATTCGACCTGGCCCTCCAGCAGCCACTCGCCTCCGTTCACCAACGTTGAATATCCTTGTATCATGCTGCAGCCAATTCAAATATCGAGCAATCTTCCTCGTCACATAGCTCTTGCCTCGAGCCGGTAGCCCAACCATAACGATGACCAGCTTAGAGCCTATATCTCGCTGCGCGATCCGTCCGTCTGGAGAAACTTTGGATCTGGTCAAGCCAGGAATGTCGAGTGTGGTTGGACGACTACGAGAAGGGGTGGATGAGCCAGAACTATGTTGTAGTGGCGGGCTAATGCCACAATTAGACTTCACTTCTAAATTCGAAGGCTGAAACGAGATCAAATCAGTACTCACATTCTTGGACTATTTGGCGCTGTAGTCGCGGGTGTGTCAGTCAGCGCAGCCCCGACTCCGTCTCTCGTTTGCCCATGCAAAGCGTGTCCTCCATGGTCTGTCTTGTATCCCAGGGAATTCCTGCTGTCGCTGTCACTTGCCCGACCGCTCGCTGTCTTCGATGGGGGTGCCAAGCTGGACTTTACCGCTTCGTGAATCGCAGTCGCTTTGTGTTCGTCAGACAGGGGAGTTGCCACGTTGCTCATGATGGCTGTCTTGGCGATTATTGAGTGTTGACTCTGTTTGCGCGTTGGTGGTATGCGAGCTATTGAGCTCCCACAGACTGTCTCCGGATCGCTGAGGAGAGGCATGAAGACTTGAACTGTGCGTTAAGGTTGTCTTATAGTTGCAGGCAGACAAGTTGCGAGCCACAGGCCCGCGGTTGCTTGATGTTTGAAGATCGCGTATCAAGCCGAAGCTCTTCGGGGCGTAACGTTTTGCTAGCGTTCAATCTAAATCGTCAGCTTTGCTACAGCGGTTCCTAGAATGTCGGTGTCAAAGGTCATTTAGCGAAATTTTCTAACAAAATGTATAGGAAACCTGCGAAAAAACCTTTCCACCACCCACCACTCACCAATTCGACCTCGCTGTCGCCGTCGTCATGACTAAACGAAAGGCCCCTACGAAGGCTTCTTCTACAAAGAAGAAGACATCCAAAACGACAAAAACAGCCACCCCACAGCCTATTCGAGCACCCCCA
>JAABUP010003787.1_pt1 | contig 26175 bp, 32 predicted proteins | sample 5559201 | NCBI WGS metagenome assembly JAABUP01 (sample SAMN10711887, study PRJNA513373) | rock metagenome | isolation source: Antarctica rocks | place: Antarctica | reverse complement strand
CCAATGACTGGAGAAGTGGCTCCCACAGCGGGTGAGGTGGCTCCAACAACTGGAGAGGTGGCCCCAACAACTGGAGAGGTGGCTCCAATGACTGGAGAAGTGGCTCCCACAACGGGTGAGGTGGCTCCAACAACTGGAGAAGTGGCCCCAATGACTGGAGAGGTGGCCCCAACAACTGGAGAGGTGGCTCCAATGACTGGAGAAGTGGCTCCCACAGCGGGTGAGGTGGCTCCAACAACTGGAGAGGTGGCCCCAACAACTGGAGAAGTGGCTCCCACAACGGGTGAGGTGGCTCCAACAACTGGAGAAGTGGCCCCAATGACTGGAGAGGTTGCTCCAACAACTGGAGAGGTGGCCCCAACAACTGGAGAAGTGGCTCCCACAGCGGGTGAGGTTGCTCCAACAACTGGAGAGGTGGCCCCAACAACTTGAGAGGTGGCTCCAATGACTGGAGAAGTGGCTCCCACAACTGGAGAGGTGGTTCCAACAACTGGAGAAGTGGCTCCAATGACTGGAGAAGTGGCTCCAACAGCGGGTGAGGTGGCTCCAACAACTGGAGAGGTGGCCCCAACAACTGGAGAAGTGGCTCCCACACCGGGTGAGGTGGCTCCAACAACTGGAGAGGTGGCCCCAACAACTGGAGAGGTGGCTCCCACAGCGGGTGAGGTGGCCCCAACAACTGGAGAAGTGGCTCCAATGACTGGAGAGGTGGCTCCAACAACTGGAGAAGTGGCTCCAACAACCGGAGAAGTGGCCCCAACAACTGGAGAAGTGGCTCCCACGGCAGGTGAGGTGGCTCCCACTACGGGTGAGGTGGCTCCAATGACTGGAGAAGTGGCTCCAACAACTGGAGAAGTGGCTCCAATGACTGGAGAGGTGGCCGCAACAACTGGAGAAGTGGCGCCGACAACTGGAGAGGTCAATCCTCCAAGCTGCTGCAGACGCCTAACAGGATGGAAGCTAACTGCTGCTTGTGAAGCTGGCAGTGGCTGCAGCCTTGGGTTATGAGTCACATCCCTGCACATTGCGATGCAGACAAAACAAGCTCAGACACATACATAGCAACCAGCAATGATGCAGCAAGACAGATATGTGAATGCGCCTGATGATGCATAACAAATTGCCTGTATCTTTCTGCACGACTCTTGTTCAGCAACAAATCAAAAAGAGCACACGGTGCACATTGCATCTATGCAGCACTGTGCAGTCATGCACTGCAACAATGTTACTGGCGCAAGTTCTCAAACTAGATGCTGAACACTTACATGACATCAATGTTGGTATATCCTGAAGGGATGGTCCCATAAAAGTCATTGTGAGAGATGTTCCTGCATCCAGAGCAAGTACGGTCAATGCTGATGCTCAGTTTCTTCTCGATTTCTGCAGCTAGCATATGGATAGGTGCTCAGACGTCAAGCCTTGCAAGAAGGCTGACGCCAACAGAGCAAAGCTGCAAGAACAATGGGTGTTGTTGCGTGCCCCACAACAGCATCTTGCAACAGCAACAGCCAGAAGGCCCAAGCAGGTTGACACTTTGCAAGAGCTTTGCGACACAGTAACAGTCAGTAGCAAGCATCACAGCCAAGTACAGGTCAACTCACAGCATAGCAAGATGGAAACATTTGGTCAAATCTGGTGGCAGTGTCCCCACAAGATCTTGGTCTGCTAGATGACTGCAGCATCACAAGCCTAGTGAGCAAGCAGCAGATATGCATGCACAATGTGAAATGCATTAACATGATGCTGCACAGATCTGTACAGAGGGAGTGATGTGACGACAGCTAGGTGCACTCATTGCTTGCAAAAAAATGCTGTCTAACACACTGAGCTCCTCACTGATGACATGCAAGGTGATGAACCTTGACAAAAAAAGAGCTTTGTTCACCAATAACTACAACAAAACAAACAATGACCTTTAGCACACACACTCAAGTGTTACTACAGTCGGCAGCTGATGATGAGCAGCATAGCTTTAGGCGTGGCAGCAATGCCTTTGACAACTCAGCACAGCTTTATGTTGTAAACATCAGATCAAAGGCTGCCAGGTCACAGCATGACTTACATGCCAGAGACCACTCCGACTGTCTCTCCTGAGGTCTCCTGGTTCTGTTTGAAGGAGCACTGGACACCGCTGTATGTCAGAGGTGGTGAACAAGGGCTGCCAGTCCATCCGTCCAACACTCCGGTAGGATCGCTAAAGATCGCATCCTTCAAGCTTGCAAGGCACGCGTCTGCAAAGCACAACGCAACCACTGACGGGCAAATACACTGTGGATGTCACAGGCGAGCTGGAGCAAGATACAGTAAATGTCAGCTTGTACTAGCAACGAAAATAGCTGAAAGTATGCTCACGGTCGTCGTCGATTGTCGCAGCGCCGATAGTGCAACAAGCTGCCAAGATGCACAGCACGCCTATACGTGTAGCCTGCAGAGAAACAAGTCAACTTGAGTTGCCAGTCTCAAAACAACCCTGCCAGCCATGTAGCACATTTACTAAGTATCGCTGCGTGTTTATGACTTCGTGCTGAGTAGCATGCAATCTGACAAGTCGCAGCAGAAACAAGCCACAGAACAGAAAAGCCAGGCACACCTTCATCGTAGATAGTATTTATTCAAAACCACTGGTCTTCAAGCTCGATACAACTCATGTCACCCTTTACAGATCTCCGCTGTATCATTGCGCCGTATTTTGCCTCTCTCGCAAGCCGTTTCTGCTGCTTGCTGGAGAGTGAGGCAATAGCAAGTCCTGTATTACTAAGAATCCCCAAAGTCCTTGGTAATGCATCCCGGGGATTGCCTCAAGTTGTTGATGGTTCCGGAGCCACACAGGTCTTGCCAAAGCAAAGAGACGTCATCAGATAGCGCATCGCTGCATGACCAGGATCCACTCTGCAAGACTTAAATAGTTTCTGAATGTACTGCCCTCCGGCATGACCTTGACGGCCAGTGGCTTCCACAGCTGCCGCCTGTGGCAAGCTTTCAAACTCTCACGGACTTTGCGAGTATCTCACAGCTCCAGTACACGTTTGATTGCCACGAAAGCTTACAGTGGCAAAGAGAAAGAACGTTTGTTGAAGGGTGTCACAGTTGAGCATAGGGAAGACGTTGCAAGAATACTGGAACAAAGCCAGCGGGCAGAATCAACTTGGACGGCTGTTTTCACTGACTTTTACACTCCGCCAGTCATAGCCGATGCCCTGCAAGCCTTGAAGCTTGTCCCGGACGTGCATCCCGAGGCCTGGGGTGGATATGAAATGGCTGAGCGAACACGCATAAGGCTGAGCAGAGCAGACATGCCTGAAGACTCAGCTGCCTTGGTAACTACCCTCATCACTTTCTGACAGCATGTTTCGTCAACTGCATCCTGCGCACCCTTGTAGCATGTGATTTCACTTTATGACAAAGTGGTGCACTTCAGCAGCTCCCATGTACAATTCAATGGTTTCATAGTCAGGACCTGTGGCCATCTGGAACTTGATGGCAGCCCTGATGCATGCTGTGTAAGTGTAGCTCAGATAATTTGCTGCATACAATGAAAGAACAGCTTGCTGCAGTAGCTGGTTCAGTGCAGTGCAGACAGCCGGAGTGAGTGCAGTATTGGTGAAGGGCAACTTCATCTTTGATCCAGCAACTCATCGTGATTTTCTAGGAGCGTGCCTGGGGACTGGCATTGAGCGCAGCAAAGTGGGTGACATCTTGGTGCAGGGTGAGCAAGGTGCTCACATCCTTGTCGTCCCTGAGCTGGTCTCACATCTGGAGATGAGCCTCACATCAGTGAGTATTGAGGCAGCATGCCTTCTGGCCTACATAAGCAGCCTGCAGTTCAGCCTTATGTGGGCCTCTCAGTACCCTATTTGTGTAGATACGCATTGCTGTGCCAACAGACAGATAGCATCGGCCCCCACTCACACACGAGTGTCCATAATGTAGATGGCTGTTGCATTGAAGCGCAGTGTAATGTGTACACACATCCCAATGCAGCAGTGATATAGAATGTGATGCTATGTAAACACCCTCAGCAAGCAAAAGGTGCCATTGACAATCATGTGCCATAAAGATCATGCTCAACTGCCTTTGTTTCCACTAATTGTATGGCAACCTGCTGGTGGTGTGCAGGATGTGACACAATGCACAGACACTTACAGCAACAGACTAGTTTGACTAAGTCTGATCAGCAAGGCTTGCTGCACAGGTGCGGTCGGTGCCAGTGAGTACGCGACAAATTGAACTCAGCGAGCTAGCAGTGAGAGAGGTCAAGGTCCAAGAAATGAGGTCTGTGGAAGCTTCTCTTAGACTTGATGCCATTGCCAGCGCTGGATTCCGAACCAGCAGAAGCAAGATTGTTGACATGGTCAAGGCTGGCGATATCAGGTAAGTCATATGTCATGCTCAGTCATAATGTTTCTGTTATGCACTCTGTCCACTATTAGGTGACGAACGCTTCTCAAGTCAGCATGTTGAGTCATGAGCACAACTTCCAGCAACTTTGCTCAAAACAAGCAATGGCGGTCAAACTGACTCACTAGCAAATGGACACTCTCTCAGCCTACCATTGATGGTTATTTTTGGCAGACTGTGCCAGAAAAGCCGTGTGTTGCAGCTGCTAAGCATTACACGCATTATCCTTCATCTGTCCAGACCAATCATGCAGTCTATGTGAGGTGAGGTGATTGAAGCACCTGCAGGGTGAACTGGAAAGAGTCAAAAGCAAGCAGTGTCGTGAAGGCAGGGGACATCATCTCTTGTGCAGGGAAGGGAAGGTGTGAGGTCAAGGCTGTTGAGCTCACAAAGAAAGAGAGATATGCTGTTCAGCTTGTGCGATATGTGTAGCAGGACCCCAGAACTGTATCTAGTAGCTACATCAAATGAGCATCCAATGTCAGTTGTGCAAATAACAACACACTCAATGCAGTGCTGACATTGATGTCCTACATCACTTGTCACGTCAAATTATTGAATAATAGGTAGTGTCACAGCTGTGCTAGGGCCAGTCTTGATGAGTTGCATCAAATGTGTGTATGTATGTTGCAACATCCTAGCTTGCACTGCAGTGCAGCCTCTACATTGTGATTAGTTTGTCAATGTTGAGTGCAATGACTCTACGTAAGATGAACTATTTTTGTGACCGCAGGCCTCAGCTGTTTTGTTGGCGATATTACGGTGTTTAAGCCCATAAATTTGCGAAAACTGACCAAGCTGGCTGCGTGTCCATACTGAAATTTACAGCAGCATTTGTCTGTGTGTACAGTGAGGTAGACCAACGGTCCGACCACAGCAGTTGGGGTTACTAACATATAGTCTACCCTGTGGCATGATTAAGGTCGACCATTGATAAATCAGCACAAACCAAGGTAACTATGATGGCGTTTCAGGGTTAAAGGACTCTGCACAAAATGTATGTGAGAATTTGGCAATCATGGGCAAAACAAGGCAAAAAACAAATTCATCCAGATGTCATCCTGCTTGCCATTCAAGTTGATTGAACTGCTTCTTAGGTCACATGGTAGCAATTCAAGCAACTCGATGACAGAAGCAGCTACAACTAAATTGTGTGTATGAGAGTCAGAAGAAATCCACAGTCACGAAGTGGCATCAAATGCACAATCTCTCATTCCTTTTTAGCCAACTTGGATCTGTAGTAGTCCCTGAAAGCGGCATTGGAAGAGGGCTCGAGCAGGAAATGAAATAGGAGCAAAAGTCCAAGCAGAAGTGTAATTCCCAAAATCAGTGCTGCAGATCCACTAGCCCCATACAGAAAGGTCAAGCCCACAGCTGTTGCTCCAGCTGCAACGTGGTTGATGCTTCTGCTCAGCGGCTACATTGGCAGGACAGATGATTAGTAAGTGTAATACACGCCAAATCACCAGGTTGAATTATGCTTGCAAATCAGCAGCACCAAATACAAGATGTTGCTGCCAGACAGGGCATGTTTTGTTAGCCTTTGCAGCAAACTGTTGCACATTTGCTCACATGGACTGAACAGGCAGACAGGATCTGTGATGTATGGATGAGCATAGTTGGCATATAGGCAGATGCTTAGTACACAATTCGACATGCAGCATGCGACTGTACCTGGATGGCTCCTTGCAGGCTCACCACACTCTTGGCTAGCTGATCAATTGTATGGGCTATGGACGCAAATGACTCTGCCACATGGTGCACAGACTGCAGGCACGGCACAACGAATGTTGGCTAAGGTATGTAGTCAGGCTGATGAAGCAGCGTCGAAAGACAGGGTTTCATGAACTGCAAGGACCTGACTGAGGCCCTGAATCCCATTGGCAGCATGATCCACCCCGCCTGCCAGCTCGTGCATGCCACCATAAAATGTCCTATGGGACATGTCATCATCACGATGCTCTGATTGAAATGCAGAAATGGTGTCTGGGTCTGTGATGGCTGCTGCAACTGCCTGCAGGCCTGTGCCAATGTCATTCACCCCCCTGCATAAGGTGCACTTCATCAGCGGAAAGCAAGTGAAGGCTTGGAAGGTCTCAAGCCTGTTTATGCTGTATACATGTTGTGCTGTAATCAGGCAGGTGCACTTATTGTAGCCCATCAAGGAGGTTCATTCGTACCCAGACATGGTCTTGTCTTTGTCTTTCGCATGTTGCCGTCCAAATGGCATACTGGGCTGACAAACGTTGTTATGTTTCAAAATTTACAAGTATGGAAGCCTGTTATGGAGTGCTTGGCTGCTTGCAGACGACGTGAAATGAAGCGCAATCTGAGTCGGCGTGATCTCGGCATGAAAGCCTATCAAACTTTGAGTTGCGCTTCGCGTGACGAGACACATGCCCGACGTGCATATTTGCTCAGCATCGGCGCTGGTGCATCACAGCATTGTGCGGGGATGCAACAAGAGGTTTATGAGGCCAAATTGAAGCGTAAGCAGGATGAACTCGTCGGAAATGAGCAAGGCGATTCGCTAAATTTGCTGCGAAGGCTGCTGACCAGGCGGGGAAAGTAAAGTCAGTCGCTTCGCAGCTGCCGTGCCGTGCTTTTGTGGGATTCTGAAATGGATGTTGATATGATGCACATGCTGGCCAGAGTCCAACATTGCCTGCAAGGGGGGGAGGGGGCGGAGATGGGTAACCGATGCCGGGAGTAGGGGCGTCCGTTGCTTCACATTGTATTTCAACAGGCAAACAAACACTGCCAAAGTTAGCCTGCACGTCACTAAAACATTATGAATATGACAAGCGGTGCAAATCAAAGCATAAGTTGCAAACGTGATGCCACATGTAATATATTTCAACAGCACAAATCGCAGGAGTTTCCTATATTGTTGGCGTCACAGGAGTTGGTCACCCTATGCACTGTATTGTCGTTGTTGGCTGACGAAATGTGTGTTTGCCGCCATGGGCTAACCGCCTGCAATACGCTTAGCTGAATTAGCTTATTTCTGGTGGCAGGGGTGCAGACTCTGCTGAACAGTTTAGTGATGTCACAATGCATTAATAGAACATGATTTGCCTAGCCTTGCCACTGGAAAAAAAAACACTTTTCCAAAGGGCCAGTGCAAACACCATTACAATCATCTGGTGGGTATATGCAGTCCCAGCAGGAAAGCCATAACAAAGAGTTGACATCCCCAGCGATGACACTCAGGACTTCTTGAACAACAGTGCTTCTATTGTCTGTTGTACATCATGCAAGACAATCCCCTGACTTTGGCCCATGGTATCTTGTCAATTTACATGGCAAGCTCTTGCACAGCAAGCAAAAGCAATGGTTGTGCAGACTGCTACCATGATGTGCAAACATGTTTCTATTTGTTGCTTGGATATCAAGCGCAGAGGCATCACACAGATGCTGCAGCCCCTGCATGACATCATGCCATCGTTCTGTTTTTTTGGATGTAAATCAAACGGATTCAATGTGCAAAAGGATTGGTGTACCTCATATGCAATTGTTGGTGCAGACAGTGCTGGCAGATCTGGCCCTGAAAATCCTTATCAGCTCTGAGGTGCCCCGCTTGCAGCTGGTGTGTTTGCCCGTACTTGTGGTAGGTGGAACTCTGAGGGCTCTGATGACAGCATACTAGACTGCTGCTGCTGCCCGTGGGCTGCCAATGCATTCTGCATTCAGGCACAACATGCTTCACTCCATACGTGGTGCTTGTGACTTATGCAACTGTCCTTTGACATGCTTTCGCATCCTTTTGCATGATTGCTGGCAGAGCTTGCCCATTGCAGTCATGACCAGAGTCTCTGGGGAAGCTTGCCATACCTTTCTCAGCACATGTGATACGATCCTGTTTGTGCTGTGCATGTCCTCATCGCTTGGTACTCTGCGCACTTGTAGCTTGCTATGCTGTGTTGGGAGAGTAGGCAAGCTCAAAACTTTGCTTGGGGCAGGCACAGATTTCATAAGCGGGTCAAGATCCTTTTGCAGCCTCGAAAACGCACTTTGGACACTGTACGTGCATCGGCTCTGCAATTGCAAGCAATCTGTCAGGAGAGCCTTTGCCAAAGCCCAGATGTGACGTGAAGGCAGGAGCTGTGCCTTCCAGACTGCAATGTGTCAAGCTTGTGTGGCAAGGCAAAGCAAAGTAAAGTAGGGTCAAACGCTTCAATAAACATCTTATTGAATAGGAAGTTGCAGTTTTGTTGTACAGCTGCAATAGCACTTGACACGTGCGCTTCAGACAGGACAAAGCCTTACCAGTCGTGCTGACAGGACTCCATGGACAGTTGGAGTTTGATACACACTGCCATCTAGTATGTAGTAAAACATCACAGGCACAGCAGCATCAGCTGACTGCCTCTCCTGCTTGAAGATCACGAAGAGGTGCGGCTCCTGGCAAGAGTCAAGAGTGTATTCTATGCCCTGCAGTTCCCTGCTTGTGCACAGAGCATGTTAATAACGTTGCGTTTATACAAAGATGCGATGCACTATACAAGAGCTCATACGTCAAGGCCCGTTGCTCCAAACGCGCTCTGACGTTATTGCAACCAGGGTCCCAGAACGGCGAGCATGCAAAGTAGTCAACTGCTGTGTGATAATTTAATGGGTAGTTGGAGAGCCACATATCGTCTCGCCAAACAGTGCCTACAAGATCTGTCTGATTTGCTGCCATCGTTAAGAAGTGTGATATTTATGCAGTAGGTCTGATCACAGAAGATTCAGATCTGAGTTGCTTCACACCTCAGACTTCCAGGCAGCCGCGATGCATTTATGCCATGATACAGTTGTTTGTGTTTGGGCTAACACAACAACCACTGGAAAGGCCTCGATCAAGCGTGCGATACAGCTTGAGCGCTGCAATCGTGGGCCAAGATTGCTGCTAGTAAAGCTTCGCACGCTGGCACGGTGCATTGCATATGTCGACTTTGTGCGGCCAGGGCCTCGGCTTTGCGTGCGCACGGCATTGCCCGCACTGCAGCGTGTCACTGGTGACCACTCTCAGATAGTGGTGTACTGCCACCCGCTTGAATCCATCGACCATACATGGTAATCGTGTCATCTTGAGGATTGTTACTGAGGATGTCCGGCTTCGCAAGTTGGCTAGGCGGTCAAGGCGGCTATCTCAATCCCAGATTGAAGCCATTCATCGAAGTTGATGACAATGGAGATAGAGGCGTCGTCGCTGAGGAGGGCATCGAGGAAGGACAGCAGCTGATGTTGATTCCGATGTCTTGCTGCTTGCATATGCCAACGCAGCAAGAATGCAGCCTTTTTCAGGTCAGCGGAAGAATCGCTTTCTGCCGGGGTCCGCAAGTCATGGCTTGCCAACATGCTTGCAATGCAAATCTCATGAATGCAGGCAGGGTATAGTGCTGCAGTCAAACACCTAAAGGAAAAGCACCCCAGCACCAGCCCTTTCCTTGCAACTGTGCTACTGTTGCTGTATGAAATGGGACAGGTAAAGGCAAGACAACTAGTGTCAGCACTGCTGAAGTCACAGCATATCAAAAAGTAGTCTTGTTTGCAGCGCAGGGGTCAAAATCAAAATTCAGTGCTTTCCTTCAGACCCTCCCACAGGAGCATGACTGTGTTTTGTGCTGGTCAAAAGGGCAACTGTCAGAGCTGCAAGGTGTGTCTCCCTGTAACACTCATGTCCTCCTGCTTGCAGCTTGTGCCTTCTCGTTTCACCTTTGTCAAACCAGACCTTGCATCACAAGAGGCAATTGCCCTAAATGCACAAGCGTGTTGCTCCGTTTGCACAATGAGGCTTTGTCAAACAGGGCGTCATATATACACCAGACATTGCATGAGCTTATCTGCCTGGCGTTGTGCTATGTGCAAGTGCACTTCTGGCGCCTGATCAGCGCACGGCAGGCATGAATCTGAGTATGCATATGTACAGGCACTGCAATTGAGATTGCTGGCGACAGCACAAGAACAGTATTTGAGCGTGAGGTGTCACCAATAATGCAGCAAGCAACAGACATTTGGCCGGCAGAGGTGCAGACCTACGAGGCTTTTGAGCTTCATGCAGGCCTGGTGCAATCACGTGCCTTTCACATGCTGCAAGAAAACTGGATCACTGGTTCTGCACAAGAAGGTGATCACATATGTGGCCACTGTGCAGTGTGGTCTGTGTCCCATTCGACCTGGTTCACAAGACTGTGTTTTGAGATGCTTGTACATCAGCAGTGGCTTTGTTGTCAATGACACATAACCTATCTCAACTTCAGCAAAGGTGATATTAGCAAATATGCTCGTGCGTCCAATGTCACTTATGTCAGTTGCATAACGTCTGTCTGTCACAGGTGTGGAACTGTACATGCTTCCAGCTATTGATATGATCAACCACTCAACCCAGCCTGATAAGCGCAACACGCTGTTACGCAAGAGCAGTGCTGAGCTTACCGTCAAAGTTGATGGTGAACCCATGACAATACAAGGCTTCTTTACCATGAAAGCAGGTCAGCGCAGCAATCTGCTGAGATTCTTGCAGCCCATGTGTTGTCATACGTACATAACCTTGTTGTACACACAAGGCTATGTTTAATATGTGATTCCTGAGGGCAAAAATGGGTCTACCATAACAAAGATTCTGCGCTTGTGCAACATGTGCATCGCCTGCCTGGTCATCAATGTAAGACCATGAGTCTGCTTGAATCTATCAGTAGTTCTTGTCTTTGCATGGCCCTGCTGATTCCGCTTTGAGTGCTTGCCTTGAAAGACTTATACCACCAGCATCAAATTATTCTTTATGACTGCAGAAGTTATTACTTATGACGGCCCAACTCATCACTTAAGCCTGCCCAACTCTGTCATGCCCATCTCACCAGCTGCTGTTCACGCATCCTTCACTGCAATGACTCAGGCATTGGCATGAGGTGTCAAACCCTTTGTTGCTGCAGAGAGAGACATCGCAAAGGGTGAGCAGCTGTTGCACACATATGGTGACCTCAGCGATGCGCAGCTACTGCAGACCTATGGCTTTGTTGAAGACTTTGAGCCTGGCTATGACAACCCCCACAACTTTGTGCCAGTCCCCACTGTGCTGCTCCTGCAAAGCTGCAGTGAAGCTGGGGATGAGGTACGCTGCAGCAACTATGATGCAAGTGGTTCAGACTAGCATACTACATCTGGAATGAGCTCTGCAGTTACTCTCTGCTCCTGTCTCTGGATCAGAGAGTATAATAGTCTGTCCAAATACAGGTGTTGTATAGCATTCATGTGCTTGGCGCATGTCCTGTTGTTGATGGCTGTGTGCTGCATGTCAGCGTGTGCTGGCTTGCCATGCACATGCTGTGTATGACGTATATGCTGCTGATGACGCACATGCTGTATGTGAAGCAGCTTTGCAAGCTGCAACAGTTACCTATTAACGGCCCCTGAGAGTGTTAGCAGCTTCATTTGAGGAACACCAGTGGAATGCTGTGCAGCCAATCCTCAGGTCTTCTGTTGAGCGTCGGAACAGCCCTTCTGTTTTGCCACAACTGCTCCACATGTGCCAGCAAGCTGCGCCACACATGATGCAGCACCGCACACATCCGTGCACACCAAAGCAAGCTGTTGTGTACTCTGCTGATTATTCAGCTGTTGTGGACATGGCTTGCAGGCTGCACTGGCATGTTTTGAGGGCAAGAAGAAGCTGCTGCAGCAGGCTAACATCCTCAAGGATGCTTTTGTGGTCACATCACAGGAGCCTTTGCCAGATGAACTGGTCACTGCTGTTCAGGTGACCATTCTGTTATGTTCAGCTGTGGAACTTTCTGTGCTGCTGCACACCCTCTGTGCTGTGCTGTGCTGTGCTGTGCTGTGCTGTGCTGTGCTGTGTCAGCCTGATAGTCTGCTCAGCAGCCACAGTATGTGCTGAGAGCTCTTGAGGGCTTGCCATATCCTTGTGTGAGGATTGTTCTGATCGTCCTGACATGCTTGTTACTTCACACCTGATTCTTGCCATATCTCCTGTTCTTTGATAAGACTTGGGTGGCTTGGTGTGATGTGTCTGTGCATGTTATCCTGCAATGGTCAAGATACTTTACTTGCAGATAACTCTAACTTATGACAAGTAGCCCCTGCAGGTTCTTCATATGGAGCCACATGAGTTTTCAGAGCTAGAAAAGGTAGAAGCCACTGATGGTGCTGGAGAGGCATCGACATCGCGGCCTGCATCAGGTGATTCCACATTGCTGCAGGCATGCATCCATCACATGTCCCTCTGTCTATTGTAATGTTGGCTAGCCTTGCCCTGAAAAGGCTTGACATCCCTATGTTGCTCAAAGAGCATTATCCCACAAGGGGAAGTCTGACATTCCTTCAATTCAGAGAATTAGGCTTCCATGGCGCTTTCAAAGTTCTTGCTGGAAGTCTATAAGCTGCTCTGCAGAAAACTGCATGCACCATACGCTGATATTGACAGTGAAGTCACGGACGCCGTCCCTGTGTGTAATCTGCAGCGGAACCTCAGCCAGCTTTCCTGTTGGGCGCTGGCTTCATGAATGACACCTCGGATGCACAGGCTGTGTGCACCACCCTGCTACGCCTGGTGGAGAAGCTGTTGGGGCGGTACCCCACTGCCCTCAAAGATGATGCTGCCGCCTTGCATAGAGACAGGCCTATGCCACACAGGTGATGTGTTGGGCCATAGTGTAGCAATTGGTCAGTGTTTGTGACTTCATCGGCCTGTGCTGGACTGAAGGCAACCTTTTGGGCATCTTGTCGAAAAGATGCCCAAAAGGTTCAAGGCCTTTTGAGGCATAGCTGGGGCCTGTCTAGGTTACTGTACAGCACAAATGACATTTGCATGTCTCTGTACAGGTGGAAGATGGCAGTGAAGGTACGCATGGGTGAGAAGGAGATCCTGCAGTCTATGAAGCAGGCTGTTGTCATGCTCATGATGGCCCAGGAGGACGATGAGGACTCAGATGAAGACGAAGATGATCTTGATGATGATGACGAAATTGGTGATGGTGAGCCTGCTGATGATCTCTTTGCACAGATGCAAAGCTGTTTCAGCACTGACTGTGCATGCTGCTGCTTGCATCTTGTGCAGCATTCACAGCTTGCCAGATCACAGGCTGAGAAGGGGCAGCATATGCACGCATTTGCAACTCTGGGCTTGAGCAGCACACACTCCATGAGCAGCGAACTGTCTGATGACCCAGGTGCATGTGTTCAGCCAACTGTGTTGAGCGCTGTTAGTTTGCATTAAAGTCTGTCCGCATCAATGAAGACAGAGCGTTCTAGTCAGAGGCAGGCAGACCTGTAAAGTAAGAGGATTTATGCCTTGCTCCTGTTCGCAGACACTGGAGCTGAGGACACCCAAGCACGCATTATGGGCATTAAGAGTGCTCGAGACACATCACAGCAGGAAAGCTCTGAGGGCAAGAAGCACCAAAAACGTTGAGCTCTTTGCATCTTAGATTCCTTGATAGATTGAATCTCAGATATACTTTCCCAAGGATACACTAGTTTGCAGAGCTTGGTAAAATGCCTGGATCATAGAGGTAATGCAACTGATACAGTATGCAGTCAGGCAAGGTTGTGTTAGGCTGCGCAATGCATTGAAATGCACCTCGGAGGCTATATGTACAGTCATGGAGAGTAGATTCGCTGACTGAAGAGCTGTTGAGACAATAATCATGGCGTTTGTTGCAGACTGTTGGGGCGAGGCTGACAGTCCCGCCGGCCGGCCACGAGCGCAAGCACAAGGCATGTAGAGCTGAGATTGGAGGTTGTGTAAGTGGTTATACCTATATCAGCAGAGTAAAAGGCCCTCAGAATGTGTGTCGAGGCTCTGTTGAAGAGTGCAATCAGGCACATGTAGGTACTGGTCCACAGAATCAGGCACAAGGCAGACAGGCTCGTGACCGGCGCGCTGAAGCTGCTCTTGCTGGCTATCCGGATGTCCTTGAGTCCTCAGTTTACGTGTCAAAAGTGAAGAAGCCGCCCGCAACTTGACTAGCACAGAAAGGTCGCATTGCAAAGGGGCGAGCCCCGTAACGCCTAGGGCAATAGTGGCGAGTCCCAAAAGCAATTAGTTATGCACATGAATGCATTGCAATACATAGCCTGCATCCCACATTCATGTCATTTGTATCTAGCTCAACTATCAAAGCAAAGAGGAACGCAGTAGCATGCATGCATCATATGACTCATCACAGAGGACTTGGTATGAAATGTATAGGCAGCATGTGCAGTGCAAACTGTGCATATCAGCACACAACATACAGAAACGGGCAAACTAAACAAATGAAACAAAGCAAGCAGAGATGTGAATTGACACACACCACCAGCTAGTCGCTGGTTGATGCCCTCACCTCAGGCCCAAATAGGGCTCCAGACCCCCCCCACTATGGCAATGTGATGCCAACATGCGCTGTTGGCTGTTGCTGCTTTCGTCACTACTGCTCGTGTCATTACTGCCGATGTCACTGCTGTTGAGGCTGTTGTTGCTGTCGCTGTCATTGATGCTGTTGATGTGACTGACATGGGCTTTAGTAAAGCATTACACTGTGCCATACAACACGTGTGACACTGTGCATCAAGCAAATGCAAGTCTGTGATGGTAAAGGTGAGTATGCCGTTTCGAGAAGTGACCCGAGGCAGTGACCCCATGAAAGCAGTACAGGGTAATAGCATCTTAGATTGTCCAGGCTTGTGACAATTTTCACTGCAATTGCTAGTGTGTCACCCAATAATCACAGCAGCACGAAAGGATACACCAGAAGCTAAGTGCTGCTGCTAATGAATGATTCCATACCACCAGCACATGTATCCAGCTGAACTCATACTCATTGGCCAAAGCAACACATGCAGAGATGCACAAGCAAGATACAGCAATGCAGCATGCAACACCTGTCCTTACTGCTATCCAGCAATAGGATTAGGAGCAAAATTGAGTCAGGTTTTGGAGATTGAAAGTCTGGCAATGTCTCTGTGAGCTTAGGTGTCTCTGTCTGTCTCTACATCTACACCACTCTCTACTTCATGTCTTGCTTATGTTAACGTGGAACCAAAGACAGCTCCATTTTCTGCTGGAATACTTCAGCCTACAAACATGACACTAGCAAATGCCTGGTTGGGTTACACAAAAACAGCAAAAACACAGAAGTACTGTTGATCACCGCCGCTGCGCATTCCAAGCTGGCCTATCAATGGTTGGAGGATATGCAGCAGCAGTATTTGGCCGAGGCGCACCCCTGCCTGCACCCTGTTGAAGCTGATTCTGACCCCCAGCTGCTCCATAAGCACCATAGCCACCACCACTGCTACCACCAGGAGGACCAGCATTCCCACCGTACGCACCCCCATAACCATGTGCATACGGTGCGGCCCCTCTACCACCCCTTCCCCCATACCCACCAGGGTTAGCATAGCCCTGTGCACCACTATAGGCAGCTGCTCCTGCTGGATTCCCTCCCTGTCCTGCTGCACTGACTGGAACAGCCCTGCCCGGTCCAGCATAAGGGGGAAGCATGGGGCCGCCAGGGACAGCCCCTCTGGGCACTGCACCAGGCAGCCCTGGATGTCTGCCAGGAACAAAGCCAGCAGCAGCTGGTGCTGCTGCAGGAGGAACCATGCCAGGCCTCTGACTGGGATCATATGCTGGGACTGCATAGGGAGCACGCCCAGCAGCCTGGGGCATGCCCCGACCAGCACCTCTGCCCTGCCCTCCATGGGGCATTTGCTGACCTGGGTTATGGCGCTGCCGTTTGGGGTCTGGCTGTTGAGACGGCTGCTGTTGCTGAGGATGCTGTCGCTTCTTTTGTTCGTCCCGTTCATGACGGATGCGCTTCAGCTCCAGCTCATGCGACGCCTGAAACTTGGGCAGGTCCTTGGGATCACAAGCTGGTGGCTTGTCATAGTAGAATTGATGCTGCAAGTGACATTGAGTCAGGGAAAAAGCATTTTCTTGTGCAAGTTGACGCCGGCTGCAGACCGATAAGATAAAGGTTCCAGCAATTGCTAGGTGTGTGTGTGTGTGGCATGACTGCGTGCAAAAATAGGTGTGTCTGACATGACTGCATGCCAAGAATTCAAAGACATGCATCAGCTGCTCCATAGCCCAGATCTATGCTGTGTCACTGCATCAGGCTTGGTCTACAAGGCTTGAGGGTGAAATGCATTCTTGACTGTCTGGCTTCACCCGACCACATCACAGCAAAGGAGTATGCAAATGCATGATGATGTAGCTTGCATTCTTCAGCATCCAGGATTGCTTTGGCACAAGTCACGTGGCACACGTCACTAAGGATATATAGTACAGCTCAGAAAGGTCTACTCACTGCTGCAGCATCTGTTGCTGAAAGGCGCCGCTTTGGATCATACACAAGTAATTGCTCCAAAAAGTCCAGTGCCTGCAGTCCACCATACCTTATGAAAGAGTCTGTGACAAGAGTGAGAAATGACTGATAGTCATGTGCTGCTCACTGGTTATAGTAATTTGACTGACAATAGTCCCAGCAAGTTCCCCACTGTGCAGCACAGACAGGAAAAGTGAGTGATTGCCCAGTCAGTAATTTTGCAAAAGAAAATGTGAGACCTTGTGATCAAAGGGCAAAACAGACACTTACGCCGTCTGGCAATGTCTTCTTGTTTGTGCGAGCCATGCGGTTCAAAGTCTCACGCAGCTTGTTTTGCTTGTACCGAGCAGGGTTCAGGTGCCCAGCCCTGCATTAACTTTAAAGTGTATATTCAAATGTTTGCTTCAGATGCTGTCACAGGAAGAATGCCTGCATGCCAAGTACATCTTTAATGACCTCGCAAATGTGTAATGCAATCTGGATTTACATGACAACAACTGCTACGGTTGTGCATTGTTCACATTTGCGCAAGAGCCTTGCCAACATGCACCACAGTCTGACAGCCTCATTTGCTGCACATATGAGACCCACTAGGCTACTGAGGCCGGTCGTAGTGTCCTCTATGTAATGCGTCTGAGCAGAACAGAAATGGATACAATGCATGGTGATGTAGACCAGAACCTGGTGTCCAATGTGGTAATTTGACAACACAGTTGCAGCAACAGCTGGCAGCATCATGCATGCCATGGCACCAACCTGTAGTGGCAGGCAAGATTACTACTGCACATTGCCACTTGCCCAGGTTCTGCATATTGGCTTCACTGGTGCAAGCCGAGAAAAGCCTGAACCTATTCAGGGGTAGCAACAGCATGCAAACTACAAACCCTTGCAGTCTGCTGCAAGCCAGGCGTGTTGTGTGTGGACATGTTCTGGCATTGACCAGAGTTGTGACCCACCACTGCAGCTTGCTGAGGCCAGGCATGTTGTGTTCATTGGGGCAGCCCATGACAGCCTGGATCTTCTCCAGCTGGTCCATCTCATCCTTGCCGGGAAAGATGGGCTTGCCCACCAGCAGCTCAGCAAAAATGCAGCCTACACTCCACATGTCAATCTCTGTGTTGTACTCCTCGGCTCCCAGAAGCAGCTCAGGAGGCCTGCATTGCAGCCGCAGCAATTCATTGTGTCATGACAGCGTCTCTGTGGCAAGTAGTACTTGCTTGTTTGTCAAAGCTGCTTGTTTGACAAACCGGCGAGCTACATGGACAGGAGCAAATTTTGGCTTGAAGGGGACTCACACACCCTATCAGCAAAGGTGTCAACAAAGGAGGCAAAGTGCTTTGACTTGACTAAAACTTCCACTGCTTTGACTGGAACACAAATCCCTGTGAAAGGCTTACCTGTACCAGAGGGTGATGACCCTGTTGGTGAATTTGGGATGCTCCAGGTGAGTGAGAGTGTGTCTGGCCAAGCCAAAGTCAGCTAGCTTGAGCTGTCCCTCATTGTTGATCAGCAGGTTTGACGCCTTGAGGTCACGGTGCACCACACCATTGGCATGGCAGTGCGCCAGGCCACTGCACAATTGCTTCATGTACAACTTTATCTGCAACAGGGTCAGTATGTGAACATTGAGCAGTGCACAGCAAGTCTCTATCACTGCCGCGTGTGTTTTGATGCACATGTTCTTGCCTGCTCTTGGTGTGATCACAAGCTTCCTCTGGAAAGTGCAGCAGTAGTGGTTGCTGGACTTTATTGGTTGTCTGAACATGCATGATGCCTGCTGATGTATTGCAGATGGGCAGAGTAAGTTGCACTGAGTCAAGTTGCTGCAGTTTGTGTTGGCTCACTTGTGGGACCGTGAAACGGTGACCTTCCCTCTCCATAAGACCAGTCAGATCATGGTCCATATAGTCAAAAACCATGTATATGCTGCCCTTCATGCCGTTTACTCTGTGCACTGCGTGTAAATGAAGGTATGTCAGACCTTGCTGTTTGATCTGCGCATGCTTTTGCACAAAGCTTGTGTTATGTTGTTCACCCTGAGAGCGTACAATCTCCCGCAAGCAGATCACGTTCTCATGATTCAGAGATTTCAGCAGTTTGATCTCCCGAATAGCAGTAATCGGAAACCCCTCCTTCTCGTTGTCCATCCGAATCTTCTTCAGTGCAACCTTGTCATGCGGGCTGCCTTTGGGTGTTGCAAGGAAGACCTCTCCATACGTTCCCTCTCCAATTTGTTGTCCTTTGTCGTAGCATTTCTCTATGCTTCGACAACCCCCAAAGCTGTCGTCAGAGTCAGCAACGCTTGGCAACTCCACCTTCCATTTAGAAGGTCCCGGCGTGCGAGGAGTTGTGCGAGGTGTGGAGGCAACAGATGCTGGTCTTGATGGCTGCGGCATTCGAGCAGGAGGCATAGCGCTGCTCGAATACCAGACTCACCGGGCTGACACATCAAAGCCTTGCTTTGCAGCTGCAGAAGGTCAAGGAAGAAGATGACCTCGGCCAGGTAGCCAAGCCACAGGGAAATTGTATATGGTGACATGCACATAAAAGTGCATTCACACTTATGTGCAGTAGTGTTCGATGTCACACACTGGAACCTCCCCAAAATCACGTGGGTGCAAAGTCTTATATTTGCTGCAGCTGGTCATGCATACAGTGAGCGGCAGCATATTTGCTGATCAGTCATGACAATATGCAAGCTGTGAGGAGAGTGACGAGATGTAATGCAGACCATCACATTCTTCAACATGAGCTTGAGACCTCAAGAGTCATACCAGGCGTGTCATGACAGCATTTTTAGTAAGGAATGCTAAAGAGAAGTGAAACAAGTTCAATATCCTATTATAAGCTTAGAATGTGCCGCTGCCAACAGACACCAACATCAATTGCCATGTCTGTTGACATCAGTAAGCTCACAGTCACACAAAATCTTGAGAAGACTTCTTTACTTCATGGCTCATGTACTGACGCAGTGTTGAGAAAGACAGCATTCCAAACATATACATATGTTTTGCCACTGGAGGTCCGAAACAGAAACGCCGCCCTCAAGGCCTACCCCAGGGAGCAATGACCTTGCCACGTGAGCTGTGCATACCTGCAGACGCAGGCAACTTACAAGGCAACTTACGGGATGTGCCTATGCAGATGAGGTGCAGGCAGAAAAAGACTCCTTGGATCAGCAAATGCAAAGCGTCAGCAAGATCTCCAGCTGGTGCCTGTGCAAGTTGACTTGCTGCAACACAAGAGCGTAGCACAATGTGCACCACAACACTGATGACAATATGCTCATAGCTAGTTCAAGCAAGTAGTCACACAGCAGGCTCGCCTTCCATTGTGGTGACATCGATATGCCTGAGCTGACGCAGATGCTTGATGACTGGCAGCTGCTCAGCTGATGGTGGGAGAGGCATCACAAGCCTCTTCAGGTTTGTCAACAAGGTCAGCTTCTCAAGCCCGCTGACAAGCCCATCCCACAGATCCAGCTCAATCAGAGTCTGAGGCAACTCTGGAAGATGCCTTATTGCACCTTTGGTGGCAGCACGCCCTCCAAGCTTGAGATATTGCAAATCAGATAGGGAAGCCAAGTCAGCATTTGTACCCTCCCTTAATACATTGTGCAGGTACAACTTCTTGAGAGAGGTGGGGAGGGAAACATAAGGCATTTCATGACCTCGATGTGTAATTCCTAGACTGGTCAGAGCGCTGCAGTCTGCCAAATCAACAGATGTGCAGCTTGTGCCTGCAATGTACAGCTCACGTAAATTGGAATCTGAACTGAAGTTTATGCCATCCATGTCTGAGCTGACCAATGAAGCAAAATACACATCTAGAAACTGCAGGTTAGGCAATGTTGCACTGTTGGCATCAAAGAACAGCGCCATTGGCCACTTGTGAGCGTCATGAACAGTCAAATGAGTCAACACCTTCAAGGGCAAGGTCTGCACCCAATGTTGGTATCCAAAATGTGGAAACTGGCCTTCAACTTGCAGCAAAGGTTTGATTAAGCTACCATCGCATGACCTGAATGGTTGCATGAAGTCATTGAACTGATTCACCCCTACATTCAACAACTGGCTGTAATGGAAAGAAAAGGAGTGCAGCCGCAGTGTCCTACAATCTGTGGGGCCTAAGTGGACATGTGAGCAAGATGTTACATCAAGCGTCTGGAGAGAAGGCAATGACTGCAACAGAGACTCCAGTGACAAAACAAACTGGCCATCATCCAGAATACAATTCCGCAATACAAGCTCTTGGAGATTTGTTGCAGTATGCAAAAATGCTGTCAACGATTCTGGGGGTGTGACCATTGATGTCCCCAACAAAAGCGATTTGAGTGTCCGTAGATTGACCACTTCTGAGTCCATCTCAAAGCTGGCGATTGAGAAGGACAAGTCCAAATGGTCTAGCCCGGTCATATGTGACAGACCCTGGAGGCAGAAGCCCTCATGGCTGGGCCAAGACATGGCAGCACAGGCTCTGAGACGAAGCTCCTTGAGCGCTCTTGGCAACTCGTCCAAGCTGCCACGCACCAAAGCTGGAGCAGAGGGAGACTGCCCAATCACACTCAGAACCTGCAGCTGCTCCAGACGTCCCAAATCTTCAAGACCGACCACCACTCGATCACCTCCTTGTATGCATAGCTGCTGCAGGTTGAGCAGTTGGCTGAATCCGCTCAGAAAGATCTGATCGCTCGGTAGGAAGCCATCCACAGAGAGCTGTCGACACGAGTCAGGGATGCTCTGCATAGTCTCTGTCCATTGTGCCAGCTCCCTGGGACCCCAAGTAAAGCATTTGGCTGGGACAGCATTTAGCCAAGTGCCGCTCTGCGTCTGCCAGTCAGCGCCCTTTGCTAAGCGGACTGTGTGTAGATCAGAGAACTGCCTCAGATAGGTTGAAGACAGCAGAGCCTGATTCAGAGGGTTCTGATGTATAACAACCTCCGCACCACATGCTCGGAAAATCTCATTCCAGGATGCGCATGCGCAGCCTGCGCCAGAATTGTCTGTGTAGTCCAGCTGTGCTCTAAAACATCTGACCAGAACATCTGGTGGACAGGCGGACCATAGATCAAGCGCAGCGACCATCGGCGTTCGCATCACACCACTTGATGTGCTTGAGTCTTCGAGAGACCTGATGTTGTTGCAGCTCCGGATGGAGCTTCCTGATGGGCAGCATCTGTCGTTTAGGGCAATTGCCCAAATGACCTGCCCTTCACCCTTCCCCCTGAGCCTGGGAGAGGGTGCCTGGGAGCCCTGCCTGTATCACTCATGAGGCTGTTCATGGGCGAACTGTGATTATTGACCACTGTCCTTGCAAGTAGAGCTTGCAAGTATGTGTTTTTCTTAGTGTCATGAATCCGATGACCACAAGTATGTTTGCACGCCGAGCAATTTTATGCGCCTGGATTCACAATGTACAAGCAGGTGCACAGCTGCTGCCTGCGACGAGCCTTGTCCACCTTGCAAATCTCATTGAAGCTGCTTCATGAATGTGATCACACTGACTGAACTCATATATACACACTGTTGCAGGGGGCGTTTGCCCTTAACCTCACAACACAACAGTCTCCGCGATCAGACCCTGAGCATGCACAATGCCTTTGGGGCATTGTGATGCTTTCGCTTGTGCATGTGTTAGTGCTGATTTAAGCACTACACCAGTCCTTCAATGATTAAAAATTGACAAGAGTCACAGAAGCCCCTGTGGTTCTGCAGATCTGCAGGTCCGCAGTATATGCATATGCAGATGAGATGACCTTTTGAAGTGTCAACAGAATCATAGCTGCGTATATCTCTTGAGATCTGCGCGTTGGACTATGCAATTGCAAGCAGCTGTCTATTGACCTCTCTTGATGTCCTGTACGTGTGCGCACGACATGCATGCATATGCAGCATGCATTACTTGGACAAGGCCATTCAATTCACATGGCCGCATTTTCATGAAGCCACCGCAGGGGAAGAAACGTTGATCTTCTCTAAATTTGTGGCTAGATGCTGCAGCGGGGCGATACACCACCGCCCTGTTGCCCTAGCCTATCTGATGCAGTTGGCAGTTTGCGTGGGTTTGTCGCACCAGAAATTAGCGTCCTCTAGTTTGACATCGCGCGACGCTTGCATCACCACATTGGGTGCTCCAGAACTACTCATTGGGGCGCACTAGTGACTTACATTGCGCGTAACATTGCCGTCGCCAAGGTGTAGTTGTCGACCTCTCGAAAGTGACAGGCTTGTCGGTTGTCAGTCGATGGGCCATACAGTCCCGGCCACCAACAGTCAGATTTTGACCAAGCGCCAGCGCAGGAAGACCTTTAAGCTCCAGCCGGACTTGGCTCAATTGTCAGTGTCCAGCGCCGATAGCTTGGCAGACGAGCTCGAGCCTCAAAACTGCAACGAACAGCTGAGTACCTCCAGGTCGTTCCGCGACGGCGCAGCAAAGAACACCGCTTCAAGCAAGCAGCTGCTACCTGCTGGCTATCCCGCATCCATGCCCAGCCCGCAAGCGCACCCTCACTTGCCCGCAACACAAGCAGCAGCCACAGCGACAGCGCAAGCCGTGGTGCTGCAGCCATCCCTGGGACTGGCTGCACCCTCAACAGGGTGGCTCTCTGACTCAGTTAAGATTGTGGAGCGGGTGCTGTCCTTACTGAAGACGTATGGGGCTCTGAAAGTATCACAGAACTTGCATACACTTGGGTACCCAGAAGTGGTAGCTCAGCGTGCTTGTTTGGAGGTTCATATGGTGACAAAAACCGTAGACGTGGACTCCTGCATCAAGTGGATCAACCAGCAGCCAGACTTGAGCAGTGTCAGCAGGTATAGAAGGAGACAACAACTGTGAACAGTAATGCGGCCACTGCACAGAAAGCATTTTCATGTCCACAACTTGCATTTACATTGTATCATAGCTGAGCTGGACTGCAGAGGTAGCATGATGCATATGTTATTTGCCTTTATTCACAATATGGTGGCACTGCCCCTCCCTGCATTCTCTCAAAATCATGGCGTACCCGCAGACCGATGAATCCCCTAGACCTGCTCAAATACCAGGACCTCACACAAGCAGTCACCAACCTCCTGCACAGAGTGCCAAGTATCAATCAGCAGACCGCTCAGATTGCCATCCAGCAAACCCTAGGCGACGAAGATGCAGCCGCAGCTTTCCTGAAGGCAGCCATGAGTAAGTCCCACATGCCCACCTCAGGAGACCCTAACACCATGGCCTCACTTCTGCTTCAGAATCTGCCGCCAGGGTTTAACCTACCAGCCAACAGTGGTGAAGTGGTGCAAGCCATGGCTGCTGCTATGGCTAAGGCCAGTGAGCTGCAGCTGGCTACGGACAGACTAGCCGTTGCTGCAATCCAGTCACAACAGCAAATCAAGGTACGCATTCTCCTGCCGGGATGAAGTCAACACATCACCGAGGTCGACAATCAGTTCAGCCAGTCATGTGACTACCATTTTAGTCTTTGCTGATCAAAGCATAGTCAGTGACATATAATGGAACATCAACAGCGCAGCTAGATGCCAGCAAGCAATGATGAATGATGTTTGCACAGGCAGCAATGGTATCAGGGCACTTGGCTGCTGTCAGTGCCCCATTAGAAGCGCAACAGCTCCTGGAGGAGTCTAGTCAGCGGGCAAATGCAAGCACAAGTGCTGAGAGCTGGCAGAAAGAGCGGGAAGGGATGGTGGAAACTGTTGAAGTGCTGGAAAAGCACAAGGACTGGGCTGACAAGAAGATTGGGCAGCTTATCAAGCGAGTAACTGAAGCTGAGAGGCCTCAAAAAGATGAAGCTTACAGGCTGAGAGACGAGGTGAGACCTTCAAGGCATCACTTGACACATGGCTGCTGTTAATCGAAAACTGTGCCACCATCTATATTTGATATGCAGGCTGGTGACAGTTAGTGCCTGTACAAGACATTACGATTTGTTGCTCATGATCTGCTTTCAATGAGCTTTCCATAGACCCAACCGCAGATGTGGGACGCTATCCAGGGTAGATTTGTTTCTAGACACTTTGTTTTACGCATAGACTCACTCACAGTCAACAGGGAAAATGAGGTTTGAAAAGTCCAACTTAGGACTGTCAGCATTTTTAACTCTCAGCGCCAGCGTGGCTAGTTGCGTCTGCAGGTGCACAAACTGCGCCAGGAGAAGGATGCTCTTGAAAGCAAGCTGAAGGAGTTTGAGCGGAGCCTGCAAAAGCTGAAGGATTGCACCTACCAAGAGGCGACCCAGAAGCGTGACTACGAGCGGCGGCTGCAGGCAGTGCTGGCGGACCACAGAGCTGTGCAGGCTGACCTCAGAGGAGCCAGCCTGCGTGAACAGGTAAAACAAATGCCCTTTTGACAGAAATCTCTGTGCTTTCAGTGCAATTTGTTCCCCAATAGATGCAATCTCTCTGCTGTTTACTTGTTGCCATACTTGGCATTGCAGCATGAGCTGCTTGTCCCATGTATGTGCACCCTTTGTGCAGGTGTTCATCAAGCAAAGCTGACTTGTAGCCTGCATGCTGTTCATGATATTTGCCTCAAATTTTCTAAAGTTTGGAGTTGCTGAGTCCCTTGTTGTCTTGCTGGCGTATGCAAAATCACACACATTCTGAAACATTGCTGTGTATGATCATGAATCACATGCCCAAGTCGGACACTCAGCATGTGCCCAGCAGCATCAAGGGTCATGGCGATGCTCATGAACTTGCTGCCTGAAGACAAAGCTGCTGTGACAAACAGCTTCTGGGCCTCTAACAAAGCAACGCAGGGAGATCGTATAACCACAGATTTCTCATTAGTAACGATTGACCTGCAATGTGAAAATTGATCAATGGCCTGCTGATGCAGGAGCTCCAACTTCAGGTGGACCGCGAGGCATCTAGTGCAAAGACAGAGCGCAAGAAGCGTGAGACCGCAGAGCGTGTGAGCAAGCAGGCTGTGGAAGTTAAGGCGAGCGTAGTGAGCACGTTGGCAGAGCATGGGCAGCAGGTGGCACAGCTACATGCTGCAGCCAAGAGGCAGGAGAGGCTGGCAGATGAGCGCTTGCTGCGTGCTGAGCACCAGATTGCGGCCATGGCTCAAGCCAGGCGTGAGCTTGATAACAAGGTGCACCACAAATGCAGCAATCTTTTCGTTCAATGCCTTTACGGTTTGGATCTGGAGCCCGGTGTAGCTCATCAGACGTCCTGTGGTACCACGTCCTGTGCAATGTAGTATTGTATTTGTATAACCTACGCAGTAGTGACGTTTGCTGAGTCAGGAATCGTGACCTTGAGGTGAGCATGGTGTGCATCACATACAGTTTGGTGCTGCGTCTGAGAAACATCTGAATACATTATGCACTCCAGGTAGTTGCATCAATCCTCCCCCCTCCCCCCCCCCTTGTTCATTTTTTTATTTTTTCATTTAGCACCTTACAGTCTGGGGTGTGGAGCCAGTTGTGACTCATCAGACATCCTGGCTTGAAAGCACA
>JAABUP010003786.1_pt1 | contig 26181 bp, 23 predicted proteins | sample 5559201 | NCBI WGS metagenome assembly JAABUP01 (sample SAMN10711887, study PRJNA513373) | rock metagenome | isolation source: Antarctica rocks | place: Antarctica | reverse complement strand
CCCGAATTGTTACGTCGGGTTCCGACAAGTCCTCGGTTGAGGAGCTCAGGGCGCCGCAGCTGCGAAGCTCAGCCCCTAGGGCTAGCCGAACGCGAACCGACGGCCGACATGCCGTCTTCTAGGAACCGGGTTGTGGTCGGTGCCGGCCTGGGTGGAGTCACCGAACGGCATATGTGGTGTGTGTTGAGTCACGCGGGCAACTGCGGACAGGCTTCTGATCAAGCCAGCAGGTGGGCCAGGCCGGTGCCGGCGCTAGCAGGACAGGTCATGTCGAGAGCACGCCGAAGCGGCCACATCTTGAATGAGTCACAGCCGGACACCAAGACCGAGCCTGGCGGCGATCCACCCAGAACCGCCGCAGCAACACTCACAGGGCTTGCTCGGTGATCATGCGAATGGGCGGGCCTGCGGACAGCCCGGTCACAGGCATCCGCCGTACACCCCGAAAGATTGCCGCCATCTTCGACTGTCCCGATCGTGTGAGCGCGGCGTCCGATAGCTGGGCCCATTGCCGACACGCTGGTCAGGGAGAGCAGTCAACCGCTACCGAGAGGGCGTCACACACCTCACGCATTCGCGCGTCGCTCAACCGGCCAAGCCGATCTACGAGTACCGCCAGCGACACACTCTCGACCGAATCCAGGTTGACCGCCGACCGACGCGGCACCGGGTCGTCGCCGGGTGCGAGCACCACTTCGCTGACGAGCCCACGAATCGTCGTCGTGCAGGGCGCGACCAATGCCCGCTGATGCCGCGGGATCACCGCGTCGCGCGACAGTACAACGACCGGACGGCGACCAATCTCGGCCATCTCGCACCACCAGAGCTCGCCACGCACGGGCAGAGCCGTCACGACGCGGCGGCGGCCCGCCGAAACGATGCCAGGTCACCCCATTCATCCGGCTCGTCGAGCGGATGTTCGTCGTAGGCGGCGTAGCTCGCATCCACCTCGGCGGCGCGGTGGCGACCGAGCAACGATGCCAGGGCCTCATCGATCAGGACCGCGTCGGTGACGCCGGACCGCACGCTGCGGGCATGCTCAAGAAGAGCGGCGTCGACCGTCGTGCTCAGCCGTGTGCGGTTCATGCCATTAGTATGCCACCTTATCCAGCCAGCGGTAGGGGGCGGCGAAGCGCTGGACCGGGATGCCCCGGCATCTTTGGCATGAGGATTACCGCCGGTCCCGAGCCGGCTAGGTCGACGGTCTTGGTCCGGTGACGCAACACGACGATCAGAGGCAACACGGCGATCAATGGACAAAGGAGTTTCCGCTCATCGCCTCCGACCACCCCCTGCGCGGCGGCACAAGGACCAGACTGGAGGGCGCCGGGGCCTGACACCGATAGGCGGACACGATGCGAACGCCGTTGTCCGGCGCGCAATCATCAGCGACGCGGCGATACCCGTGTCAACGGGAGTGAACGGTACCTCCTGTCGGCAATCGAAAACGACGTCTCGCCACTTGAACCCGTCGCTCCACACAACTTGTTTGCACTGACATTTCAGTGACAATTGATCGTCGGATCGTGCGGCCTTGAAGCGGGAAACCCCCACGCTATACAGCATGCAACGGTGGAGCTGAGGGGACTCGAACCCCTGACCCCCACACTGCCAGTGTGGTGCGCTACCAGCTGCGCCACAGCCCCATACAACTGCCCAGCAAGCCTAGCAAGGTCCGCGGCTCGGGTGCCAATCAGCCGACAGGATCCGTGATCGGGTACTCGATGGCGGTTCGGTTCATCTACGGGGTCGTCGGTAACGGCTGGGTTCAGCCCACCAGTTTGGTCAACCACTTCACATCGTTGGTGGCCAGCGGCTTTCCGCCGCTGAGCACAGTCGGCGTCTGGACGCCTCCGGTCGCCGCCTCCACCGCCGCGGTCGACGCCTTCGCATTCGCCGCTGCTGCGGCCACGTACTTGCCGGAACTGATCGAGGTGGTCACCGATGCCGGGACGCCTGTCGCGGCCGCCAGCTGTGCCAGCTGGGCGTTGCTCAGGTCGGCGGAGGCGCCCTCCGTCGGCTGGTTGGCCGGGTCGAACAGGGCGGTGTGGAACTTGAGTACCAGACCTGGCTGGTCACCCGCTTCGGTGGCCACCGCCAGCAACGCCGCCGCCGCCCTGGTCGAGTAGTTCTTCGATGCCGACCCTTCGTCGAGGAAGTTCAGCAGGTGCAGGTTGACCCTGAGCTTGCCCTGGTCGGTCAGCTGGGCGATCTGCTGGCCGTACTGGCGCTCGAACTCACCGCATTTAGGGCACAGTGCGTCCTCGAAGAGGTCGATGGTGGTGCCCGGAGCGCCCTGGGCGACGGATATCACGCCGTTCGTGACCGTGGCCGTTGATGCCTTGGCGGCGCCGTAGCCCTCAGCCTGGACGGCCGAGTTCTTCTTGTTGATGACCAGCCCGATGATCACCACGGCGGCAATCAGCGCGACGGCGATCCCGCCGATGATCATCTGCGTTCTGTTGTTCGATGAGGACGCCCTGGCGGCCGCCACCGATTGCCGGCCGGACTTTCCGGTCGGTCGCCCGCCGGCGCCGGTGGGTCGCTCGATGCTTCCCGGCCCGCGGGCACCGGAGTTGCTGATCGGCGCCGGTCGGCCGGCAGCCGCAGATTTCTCGGTGGTAGCGCTCGAACGTCCCGCTCCGGCGGCGTTCGCCGGTCCGCCGGACGCGGTCGGTCGAGACTTCTTCGAGGTGCGATCGGCCATCGGGCTCCTTCTGGTCGATCGGTCGCCATGACCGACGGGGTGCAAGAACGCTGGCCCCCACTATGCCTGTCCACTCTGAGAATCCCGGCCCCGCGCCGCCGCCCACCCGTCCACCGACAGGGCGCTACCCGGGCGCCAGGTCAGGTAGCCCGCCAACACCAGGAATCCGACGTCACGGGCGACCTCGGCGGCGTACCGGGTCCGGCCAGCCGACACCGCACCCCCGCCGCCGAAGCAGCCGCAGTCGATGGCCAAGCCCCTGGCCGCGGCCGAGACCACCCCACCGATGAACACCAGCAGCAGTACCGCGCTGGCAACGGCGGCGAGTCTGGTCGCCGCACCGACCAGCAACAGCAGGCCGAAGGCGATCTCCAAGTAAGGCAGTACTGCGGCCACCGGCCTCACCGCGCTCTCCGGCAGCAGCTGGTAGGCGCGCACCGCGACCACCGTCTCCAGTGGATCGGAGGCTTTGGCGATGCCCGATATGAACCACACCGCGGCCAGCCCCAGCCGGACCAGCAGGCCGGTCCAGTCCAGTATCCGGTGCCGTCGCCGGCCCGCCGGATCCGGCGCACTCGGATCCGTAGGACTCGAACCCCCCGCACTCGAACCCATCACACCCGTACCCATCACACCCGAACCCATCGGCGACGAGGACGTCAGCTCTTCGCAACGATGTCGATGACGACGGCGAAGGCCGGGCTCTCACCCTGAGCCGTCGTGGTCTTCGGCAGCAGCAACAGAACTCGACTGCCTACCGTCACACCGGCCAGCGCCGCGAACGGGCTGTCCTTCTGCACGGTGATCTGTTCCGGCCCCTTACCGCCGGGATTCTGCGGCGACACGTTCGCTGTCGGCCAGGTACTGACGGCGGGCTGGTTCGTCCAGGTGACGGCCTGGTACTGGACCAGCACCTGATCGTCGGTGGCCAGCTTCGGGCCGGTGCCGGTGGACAGCCGCAGCACCTGCGCCTTCGTCGGCTCCGCGGCCTTGGGCGTCACCTTGACGCTGGGCTGCGCGCCCAGCTTGCCGGAGACGGTGACCGTCGTCTTGGCGGGCAGCGGCACTGCCTTGGCGTCCGCCTGCCCACCTCGGTCGGCGGGGATGGCCTCCAGGATGTCGACCACGAAAACGATGGTGTCGGTGCCCTTGATGCCCGCCTGCGGGTTGCCCGCGGAGGTGTAGCCGTCGGCCGGCGGCAGGCTCAGCAGGATCCGGCTGCCGACCTTGACACCGGCCATGGCGACGTCCCAGCCGGGCACCACCTTGCCGACACCGATCTGGAAAGCGGTGGTCTTCTTGCGGTCGTAGGAGTTGTCGAAGATCTTGCCGCCCCAGACCTGACCGAGATAGTTGGTCACCAGCCAGTCCCCCTTCTTCACCGGCTGGCCGGCGCCCGGCACCAGGATCTGTCGCTGCAGACTGGGCGGCGGAGAGGTCTTGGGAAAGCTGAAGGCCGGCTTCTCGCCGATCTTGCCGGTCGCGGTCGGGAGCTGATCCGCTGGTACCGGCGCCGCGACTGCGGTCTCCGGCGGCACCGTCGGGCCGGGCGTCGGTGCTTCCGACGACGCCGCGGCAGAGTCCGAACCGGCAGCGTCCGAACCGGCAGCGTCAGAACCGGCCGAATCCGACGCACCTGCCGAGCCGACGGCACCGGAGGCCGACGTAGGACTCGGGCCCGCCCCTTGGCCACATCCGGCGAGCAGGAGTACCGGAACGACGACAACAGCGATGGCGGCGCGGAGGCGCATGAGCAAGGTTTCCTTCAAGTGGGTTGCGCGGCAATGGCCGGTGGCCGGAACGACGGCGGCGCCGGGACCCTGCCACCCTACGCAGAACACCTGTGGACCAGCGCCATACCCTGGTCCAGTGGCCTCCAACACTCGCGTCTTCGTCGCCCGACTGGCCGGTTTGCCGGTCTTCGGTCCCAGCGGCGAGTCGATCGGCCGGGTGCGGGACGTGGTGGCCGCTCTGCGGCTGGACCGGCAGCCTCCCAGGGTGCTCGGCATCGTCGTCGAACTGCCCACCCGCCGGCCCATCTTCGTGCCGATGTTGCGGGTGGCGACCATCGAGACCCATGGGCTGGCGTTGGCCACCGGTCAGGTCAGCATGCGCCGATTCGAGCAGCGTCCCACCGAGATCGTGGTGAACGGGCAGCTGCTCGGCGCCAAGGTACGGGTGGCCACCACCCAGTCGGTGGCGACCGTCGTGGACGCCGCGATCGAGCAGGGCCGCACCAGGGATTGGGTGATCGCCCGGCTGGCCATCAGAGAGCGCGGCCGGCTGGCCCGTCGCGGCGAGGTCCAGGTGCTCAACTGGACCGACGTCCGCGGCACCGCCGTCACCGAACTGCTCGGCGGCAAGGTCACCGACACCCACCAGTTGCTGCTCTCGTTCGAGGGAATGCGGGCGGCGGATGCGGCCACGGTTCTGCGGGAGATGCCGGCACCGAGCCGGTACGAACTGGCGGAGGCGATGCCAGACGAACGGCTGGCCGACGTCCTGGAGGAGCTTCCCGAAGACGACCAGATGGATCTGCTGTCGCATCTGCACGAGGACCGCGCCGCCGACGTGCTGGAGGCGATGGACCCGGACGACGCCGCCGACCTGCTGGGCGAGCTCGCCCCAGGCGTGCAGGCCCGGCTGCTGGAGCTGATGGAACCGGAGGACTCGGCACCGGTGCGGCGGCTACTGCAGTACTCCTCGCACACCGCCGGCGGCCTGATGACCTCCGAGCCGATCATCCTCACCCCGGACGGCACCATCGCCGAGGCGCTGGCCAGAATCAGGTCCCCCGAGCACACCCCGGCACTGGCGTCGATGGTCTTCGTGGCCCGCCCCCCGCAGTCCACGCCGACCGGCCGTTACCTGGGCAGCGTGCACATCCAACGGCTGTTGCGCGAACCGCCATTCGAGCTGGTCGCCGGAGTGCTGGACACCGATATGGCCCGGTTGTCGCCGAGCGCCTCGCTCGCCGAGGTCACCCGATACTTCGCCACCTACAACCTGGTGTGCGCGCCGGTGGTGGACGACGACGATCACCTGCTGGGCGCCGTCACCGTCGATGATGTCCTGGACCACCTGTTACCGGACAATTGGCGAGATCATGGGTTGGGCGAGATGGTGGCCTACGACGCCGGGTCGTCCTGACCTCCGACCACCTGAGAAATGTGTTCTCGCGCTGAGCCTGGTGAGCCACCCGCGGGCGAGGAGGGCCCGAGACCTGCCGAGAACTCGACCGGTCCAGAGCAGATCCATCGATACTCTCTTACCCGTCACTACCGACCCGCTAGTAGGACCCGTCACGACACAGACCCGTCGATGCAGAGGAGGGACCGATGACGAAGCCCGTCACTCGCAACAATCTGGGCGACCCGTACGTCAAAAACACCCTGGTCCCCCGCTTCAGTATCGATCGAGAATCCTTCGGCGTCGTATCCGAACGATTCGCCCGGTACCTGGGAACTTCTACATTCATCGTCCAGATGAGTGTTTTCCTGCTCGCCTGGTTCCTGTGGAACAGCCTGGCGCCCCAGCATCTACGGTTCGATGCCTATCCGTTCCCGTTCATGACGTTGCTACTCAGTCTGCAGGCCTCGTACGCCGCGCCGCTGATCCTGTTGGCGCAGAACCGGCAGGACGACCGGGACCGCATCTCGATGGAGGAGGACAGGTCAAGGGCCGCTCAGACCAAGGCGGACACCGAATACCTGGCCAGGGAGCTGGCGGCCCTGCGGATGAAGATGGGTGACGTGACGACCCGCGACTATCTGCGCGGTGAGCTCGACCGTGTCCGCGCCGATCTGTCGGAGTTGACGGAGGCGTTGCGGGACGTCGGAATGGCCCGTGGCCCGCTCGCCTCCGACACCCCGAAGGTGTCGGCACGGTCGAAGGAGCGCGCGCAGAAGGCGAAGAAGTCCAAGCTGGACAAGGATTCCGTGGTGGCGGTGCCGGGGGCCGGAGCCGGTTCACCGGATGACGAGGACTCCACACCGTTGTGACAGCATGCTGGACGTGCCCCGGATCCTGCTGCTGTCCCAAGAGACGTTGACGCACCCGGATTTCGACACCTCGCTGCTGATATCGGCGCTCGCCGCGCGTGGAGTCGACAGTGCTGCCGTCGATTGGCGATCGGCCCCGGCCGGCGGTGGTGATCTCGCGGTGATCCGCTCGACCTGGGACTACACCGAGCACCTCGCGGATTTCCTCGACGTACTGGGCAGAATCCGTTGCCCGCTGCTGAATGCGCTGCCGGTGGTGCGCTGGAACAGTCACAAGGGTTATCTCACCGAATTGGCCGCTGCCGGCATACCGGTGGTCCCGACGACCGTGGTCCGCAGCGGGTCTTCGGCCGACCTGCCGGCGGACGGGCCGGTGGTGATCAAGCCTGCAGTGTCTGCCGGCGCAGCAGGCACCGAGCGGTTCGAGGCCGGCGATCCCGCGGCGCAGCAGCACCTGCAATCCATCCTCGGCACCAAAGACGCTGTGGTGCAACCTCTTCTGGACCTCTCGACGAACGGAGAGAGATCACTTCTCTATCTCGGTGGTTCGTTCTCGCATGCTGTCCGCAAGATGCCAAGGGCCGGCGAGTTCAGGGTGCAGATCCACCACGGCGGCCTCGAGCGCAACGACCAGCCGACACCGGCGGAGCTGGCGGTGGCGGAGCGGGTGCTGGCGGCGGTGATCGGCAGCGAGGACCTGCTCTATGCCAGGGTCGATCTGGTCGGGGATCGGGACGATCCGCTGTTGATGGAGCTGGAACTGATCGAACCGCAGCTGTTCCTGGACCGGGAACACACTGCCGTCGACCGGCTCGCCGACGCCATCGTCCGACAAGTGGCGTGACCTCGTGCCGCCGGCGTCTCGGCCCTGCGCCCCAGCCCGCAGGCGGCTCAGGATCCGAAGGTGACGGACAACAAATAGGCGTTGAGGGCGACGATCAACCCGACGATCACCGTGGCTGTCGCCGTGGTGAGCCTGCGGTTGGCGAACTGGCCCATAATGTCTCGGCGGCGGGTCAGCAGTACCAACGGCACCAGGGCGAAGGGGATCCCGAACGACAGCACCACCTGCGAGACGACCAGGCTGTCCGTCGTGGGCAGTCCCAGTCCCAGGACGATCAGGGCCGGCAACATGGTGAGCCCACGGCGCAGGAACAGCGGGATGCTCCGGCGAATGAAGCCCTGCATCACCACCTGTCCGGCATAGGTGCCCACACTGGACGACGAAAGCCCGGACGCCAGCAGGGCGACGGCGAAGGCCAGTGCTGCCCCGCCGCCGACGTACTGTCCCAACCCGGCGTGCGCCGCCTCGATCGAGTCGATGTCGGTGCGGCCGGCGGAGTGGAACAGATTCGCGGCGATCAGCAGCATGCTCAGGTTGATCACGCCGGCCATGCCGAGCGCGATGAACACGTCGATCCGGGCGAACCGCAGCAGGGTGTGGCGCTCCGCGTTGTCGACTGCCCGGAAGCGGTTCTTGGTCAGCGCCGAGTGCAGATAGACCACGTGCGGCATCACGGTGGCACCGACGATCCCGGCGGCCAGCAGCACGCTCCCCGAGTCGTCCAGCCGGGGCACCAGACCGGCCAGCGCCGACGGCGCGGAGGCACCGACCTGCAGCAGGTCGTAGATGAAGCCGATGAAGACCAGTGCCAGCAGCGCGATGATGGCCATTTCGAAGCGGCGATATCCGCGCTGCTCCAGGGCCAGCACGCCGAAGGCGACCGCTGCGGTGATCAGACCGGCGGGCAGCAGCGGGATCCCGAACAACAGGTTCAAACCGACAGCGGCCCCGACGAATTCGGCCAGGTCGGTGGCCATCGCTATCAGTTCGGCCTGCACCCACAGGCCCCGCGACACCGAACGAGGGAAGTGTTCGCGGCACAGCTCCGGCAGGTCTTTCCCGGTCACCACCCCAACCTTCGCGGACAGGTACTGCACGAGCATGGCCATCGCGTTGGCCACCACGATCACCCACAGCAGCAGGTAGCCGTACCGGGCGCCGGCACTGAAGTTGGTGGCGAAGTTGCCGGGGTCGATGTAGGCAACCGCCGCCACGAAGGCCGGCCCCAGGAGCGCCACGGTACCTCGCGCCCGGCCCCTTGCCCTGGCCTGCCCCAGCGGGCTCAGCGCGCGGGGGGGACCGTCAAGCAGCGCGGCCGGCTCGGTGGGTGCCAACAGGTCCTCCTCAAGTTCGTAGCGACGAAACCTGGAGTTGTCATCTCCGAACATAGTCGATGGCGGGTATTCGGAGCACGCCCACCGCTGGCTTGGCCACCGGCGGATTAATCTTCGAGGTCATGACCGAGCCGGGAGCGCGATCGCAGACCGTCGAGGACTACCTCAAGGCGATCTTCTCGATCGGCGAACGCGACGGCGGCCCGGTGACCACCTCCCGGCTGTCCGAACGGCTGGGGCTGTCCGCATCATCGGTGTCCGGGATGCTGCGCCGGCTGTCCGCTCAGGGCCTGGTCGACCACCGTCCCTACGGTGGCATCACCCTGACCGAATCCGGTTTGGCCACCGCGCTGCAGGTGGTGCGCCGGCACCGGCTGCTGGAGATGTTCCTGATCGCCCAGCTCGGCTACAGCTGGGACGAGGTGCATGACGAAGCCGAAATTCTGGAGCATGCCGTCTCGGCGCTGCTCGTCGAGCGCATCGACGTCGCACTGGGCCGGCCGCACTTCGATCCGCACGGCGACCCGATTCCCGGTCCGGGCGGCGACCTGCCGTCGATGGATGCCCGTCGGCTGGCCGGCCTGGAACCGGGCCACACCGGTCGACTGGTCAGGGTCGACGACACCGACCCCGAGGTGCTACGGCACCTGACCCAGACCGGGATCAGGCTCGGTCAGCGCATCGAACTGCTCGAACACCTGCCGTTCGACGGCGCCTACCTGATCCGCACCGAGGACGGCAGTACACACCACTTCTCCCCGGCGCTGGCCGGCGCCCTGTGGATCGGCTGACGAGCGGCCTGAGCCGGAGGTTCCCCCGGGAATCGAGGTTGCGTTCTACATGGGCGGGGCCTCATAGCCTCCGACGACAGTGGCCATGAGTTCGGCGAAGGTGATCGCAGTGTCATCCTCGTCGCGTGGCCCGATGATCTGCATCCCGACCGGTAGCCCGCCCGGGGTGCGCCCTACCGGGGCGCTCACAGCCGGCAACCCGGCCAGCGAGGCATGCGAGATCCAGAACGGCTGGGCGCTATATGCACGCCCACCCTCCGGCGTCACGATGGTGCGCTCGCCGAACGGCCGGTCGTCGTGCGGGAAGGCGGCCGTGAAGTTGACGGGGCAGAGGAACGCGTCGACGTCTTGGTGGTAATCGGCCCAGGCGGCGCGGGCAGTCATCCGGCGATGCTCCTGCTCGATGACCTGCGCCATCTCCAGGTCTTCGCGCCCTGGCCCTGCAGGGCGAAGAACAGGCCGACCTGGAAGTCGAAGGACTCGGCGCTGGCGGCCGGGTCGATACCGTCGGGCCACCCTTCGACGATCCGCACGCCCGCCTTCGCCAGGGCATCGGCGGCGTCGGAGAGCGCGCTGCCCACATCGCTCGCCACCGGTGCGCCAGGATCGTCGAGAACGATACCGACGCGATGGTCCGCCAGCTTGCTGCCACGCGGGGGTGCCAGATCCCAGTGGCCTGCGTTTCCGGCGTAGCCATCGGGTCCGGCGGTGACGCGCAACACCGCCCGGAGGTCTGTCGCCGACCGGGCGAGCGGGCCGATCGAGGAAAGATAGGTCATCTCGCTCGACGGTGCCGGCGGACCGGGTGGCTGGAATCCGGTCGGCGATACTGTGCCGGCGCTCGGCTTGAGGCCGTACACGCCGCAGAAGCTGGCCGGGATACGGATGGAGCCGACCAGGTCCGAGCCGTACTCGAGGAAACTCATGCCGGCAGCCACGGCGGCCGCGCCGCCGCCCGTCGACCCGCCGGGAGTGCGAGTGGTGTCCCAGGGGTTACTCGTCGTGCCGTAGATCTGGTTGGAGGTCTGCCCGAAGTCCGCAAGCATTTCGTGGACGTTGGTCGTGCCGACGATGATCGCGCCCGCCTTCCGCAGCCGGCGAACAACCGTCGCGTCCCGGTCGCTGACGTGGCTCGCGAAGGCCGGGTTGCCCCACGTGGAGTGCATGCCTGCGACCGCAAAGCTCTCCTTGACGGTCATCGGGATGCCGTGCAGCGGACCAACTTCGTCGCTTCTTGCCAGTGCCCTGTCGGCCTCCATCGCCTCGCGCAGCGCGGCCTCACGACGCAGTTCGACGACGGCGTTGATCTTCGGATCGGTGGCGTGGATGTGTGCGAGCAGCTGCTCGGTCAGGTCGTGGGACGAGAGGGCCCCGCTCCGAATCAGGTCGGCGGTTTCGGTGGCGGTCCGCAGGAGTGCCTCAGTCATGACGGTGCCCCTCCGAGAGGGCGATGGGTTCTTGGAGCTCGGTCACCCAGGTGTCCGGATCGCCGGCGCCGCACACGAGATAGTGCTCGCGACTGAATCCGGTCGAGGTGTGGCCGGTGGCTTCGATCCAGCGGGCCAGGGTCTGCACGGTGGTCAGGACGCTGTCCATGGAGCCGTGGTGCACGATCGTCGCCGCCTGTTCGATCTCGGGGAGGTCGACTACGGCGAACGGGCGGTCATCGCGAGGAACGGCGACGATCGGCACTGCCGCGTGCACGGTGATCCTGCCGTCGTCCTGGTGCTCGTAGTAGGCGATAGCGGGCCCGGCAACGAGAACGTCCGCCCGCTCGAGCTGGCTCATCAGGTCGGTGTAGAGCGGGCCGATGACGGGTCCGATCGATTGCGGGTCGAACCCCTCAGCGGACGCGGTGAGTTCGGCGACCCGTACTGCCGGTATGCGCTTGATCTGAATGTCGTCAGTCGGCATTTTGCCCTCTGCATCGATGATCCGGAATCTCGCCTCGACCTGCGTCAACCGCAGTGCGTCGGCCGCGATCTGCGACTGGAGCTGGGCCTGCCGCATCCGCAGCATCCCGCGCAGCTCGTCTGCGCTGATCGCGTCGACCAGAATGCTGCGCACCTGTTCGAGCGTGAACCCGAGTTCCTTCAGCGCGACCAGGCGGTTCAGCTGGCTGAGCTGCGCCGCGTCGTAGAACCGGTAACCCGACACCGCGTCGACCCGGGCCGGGTACAGCAGGCCCATGGTGTGGTAGTGCCGCAGCATCCGGACGGACACCCGTCCGTGTCTGGCGAAATCTCCGATGGTGAACATGACGCCTCCCGGTCTACGGCCTGACATGGTGTCAGGGTCAAGCGGGAGCTGCGGGAGGATCGGGCAGCGACGCGGACGATCTGGGGACCCGAGGGTGCGGCGACGGAAACGGCCCCCATGTTCCCATGGGGGCCGTTTCCGATCGGTGGAGGTGGCGGGAATCGAACCCGCGTCCAACGGTGGGTTGTGAGTACTTCTCCGGGCGCAGTCCGTGACGTCTCTACTCGGCCCCATCGGTCATACGAACAAGCCGATGTGACGGGCCCAGCCACTGTTGGATGTCCCACCCGAGCCCGTGGCCGGCTCGGGTGGTGATCCTCCTTGTCGGCGCCAGGATCCGGGACGGAGGAACTCCCGGTCTGACGGAGTCGCTACTCGCTCAGGCGGCGAGGGCGAACTCGCGCTGACTGTTGTCGGCGCTTAATTGTTTTGCAACGGATGGTTAACGAGATCATCGTTGCCTTCCTCGGCCCGCTTCTCCTCACTCGACAGCCGCTGTCGAGACCAATCACCCCCAGGGGGATCACGCTTACTGCAGCAACTACAACCGGTTCAGCGTACCCGGGATTCCGTCATCCCCGAGAAGTTGGTCCCCAGTGGTGTCCCTGCCAGGCGCTCGACGGGTCACCGACAATGCTCGCCCGGTGCCAGCACCACCATGGCGAAGTACCGGAGCTTGCCGTCGATCAGGAACGCGCCTCTGCCGAACGGTGCCTTCCGGCCGCCGTTGGCGGTCTGCGCGGGCGCCAGGTTGGCCATCGCATTCTGCGCATCCTTGCCGGTCAGGACGGCGCAGGACTTGCTGTAGGTCTCCCCCGCCTCGTCCTTGTCTCGCAGGAACGGCGGCGTTCCCTTCCAGACCACCGGCTTGCCGGGGTCGTCGCCGCCCATCATGGTGGTGCGGCCGGTTTCGACCAGTCGGATCCGGTCGACGGGCAGCGGCCCGGTCGGGTGGATGGCACCCCGCACCGCCGTCAGCCACGCCGACAGGGATGTGCGGGCTTCCCGCTGCGCCGGGGTCAGCTCGTCGCTGTCGTCGTCAGCGACGCCGAGTGCATAGACGGACATCTTGGTTTCCGGACGTCCGTCGGACGCCGCGATCCACACCGCCGCAGACGACGCATCCATCACCTTGTGGAGCCGGCCCATGTCCGTGCCTGCCAGGTCGGCACCCCGATCGAGCAGCGCGGAGAGTTCGCAGTCGTCGATCCAGCCGCCCTGAGCCGCTTCCAGCGGAGCGGCCGTGCTGTCCGGAGAGGTCGCCGGGAATGTTGGTGACGAGGAAGGCGGTGTGGCGGTCAGGTCGTCCGGTCGTTCCGGGTTCGCGCCGACGGCGGTGCCATCGGTGTAGACGATCACCGAGTCCGTCTGCGCCCAGACGGGCGACCAGACCGACAGCCAGCCGATCCGGATCAGCGGCTGGGAATCCGGTCCCGGCGCGGTTGCTTTGGGCTGCGCGAAGGCGCAGGAGGCAACGGGCGTCGGCTGCCCGGCGACGGCGGAGGCACATCCGGTCGATGCCGCGATGACGGCGACCACGGTCGCGACACGAGCGGCGGCGGTGATCTTCATGCCGGGGAGACGGCGGCTGCCACCGATTCCGTTGCCTGCGGACGGGGCCGAGCCCCACCCACGGGTTCGTCAGCCGGGCATGCCCTTGGCTCGCCGACCGACGAACCTGGCGATCTCCCGATCGGCGTCCCGCGCGGCCAGCGTCTGCCGTTTGTCGTACTGCTTCTTGCCGCGGCCCATCGCCAGTTCGATCTTCACCTTGCCCTCGAGGAAGTAGATGGACAGCGGGATCAACGCCAGCCCTCCCCCGGATTCCCGCATCCTGTTGGCGAGCTTGTCGATCTCCGCCCGGTGCAGCAACAGCTTGCGTGGCCGGCGCACCGCATGGTTGGTCCAGGTTCCTTCGGCGTACTCGGCGATGTGCACACCGCGCAGCCACACCTCGTCCTCGGAGATGGTGGCGTACCCGTCCAGCAGGGAGGCGCGGCCCGCCCGCAGCGACTTGACTTCGGTTCCGGTCAGCGAGATCCCTGCCTCGTAGGTGTCCAGGATCTCGTAGTCGTGCCTGGCCTTCTTGTTCGAGGCGATCAGCTGACGCCCCAGCGGCTTGGCGGTCTTCGCGCTGGCTGGCTTCTTGGACATGGCCGACCCAGGTTACCGGCAGCTCGCGTCCCGTGACCCAACTGCCCAACTCGGGCGGTTCTCGGGCGCTTGCGGTTGCTACGGGACACCGAAGTGCCCAACCTGGGCGCTCAGCGGCCCACAGCCCTGCGGCCGGCACCCCACGCTGCCCAACTCGGGCGGTTATCGAGTACTTGCGGTTGCTACGGGACACCGAAGTGCCCAACCTGGGCGCTCAGCGGTCCGCGGCCCTGCGTCCGGCACCCCACACTGCCCAACTCGGACGGTTATCGAGCACTTGCCCGCTCGCGGTGCCCAGTCGGTTCTGCTACCGAGCACGCCTCAGATACGGACGTAGGCACGCAGGGTGAGATATGCGGAGATGGCGGCAAGTACCACGCCGGAGCCGATGAGGATAGGTCCGACCACCAGGAAGTCGGTACTGGTGATGCCGGGCAGCACACCGGCCTGCATCACCGAGCCCAGCGCCTTGTCGATGAACCAGAACTTCGCCGCGATTAGCCCGCCGATGGCCAGCACGGAACCGATCACACCGGCCACCACCGCCTCGATGACGAACGGCACCTGGGTGCGCCAACGGCTGGCGCCGACCAGTCGCATGATCGAGGTCTCCGTCCGCCGGGTAAATGCGGCGATCTGCACCATGTTGGAGATCAACAGCAGCGCGGCGATGGCCTGGACCAATGCGATGGCCAGTGTGGCGTTCCGAACGCCGTTCAGCACCGAGAACACCCGGTTCAGCAGCTGCCGCTGATCGCTGATCGATCGCACACCCTCGGCCTTGCCGTACTGCTCGGACATGATCGACATCTTCGCCGGGTCCTTCAACCGAACCCGCAGGTAGGCCGGCAGGGCGTCCTCGCGGACGATCTGGAGCATCTCCTTCTGGCCGGCATAGCGCTGCTTGTACTCGGCGAAGGCGTCGGACTGACTGTGGTACTCGACCGAGGCGATGTCCGGGTTGTTCTGCATGGCGGTCTTCAACGTCAGGCAGACGGCACGGCAGTCCCGGTCTCCGGTCGACACCGTCGGCGTCAGGAAGACGTCGACCTGGACCCGGTCGCCGTACAGCTGCTGGGCGTGTGTCGTCATCCGGGCTACCAGCACGCCTCCGCCGAGCAAGCCCAAGGAGATCGCGGTGGTCAGGATCATCGCGATCGTCATGGTGATGTTCCGCCGCAGGCCGGTCAGGACCTCGCTGAACACGAATCCGGCTCGCATGTCTTCCTCTCGTGCTATCGGTTCGGGCTTTGCGGCTGATTGTCGGCACCTGGCTCGGCACTGCTTGTACGGCTACCGGCTGTTCGGCTACTGGCTGTTCGGCTACCGGCTGTTCGGCTACCGGCTGTTCGGCAACCGCTTGTACGGCAACTGGCTGTTCGGCTACTGATCGTGCGGCACCAGCTGACGCGCCGGGTACGGCTGATCGGGACCGCCCCGGTCAGCGTCCGACTCCGTACACGCCGCGATCCTCGTCCCGGACCAGCCTGCCCAGCTGCAGTTCGATCACCCGGCGCCGCATCGAATCCACGATGGTGTTGTCGTGAGTGGCCATCAGCACGGTGGTACCGGTGCGGTTGATCCGTTCCAGCAGCATCATGATGTCGGCGCTGGTGTCGGGGTCGAGATTGCCTGTGGGCTCGTCGGCCAACAGCAGCAGCGGGCGGTTGACGAAGGCCCTGGCGATGGCCACCCGCTGCTGTTCGCCGCCGGAGAGCTCGTGTGGCATCCGGTTGGCCTTGCCCTCCAGGCCCACCAGTTCCAGAACCTCGGGCACCACCCGCCGGATCACCGCCCGGGGTCGACCGAGCACCTCCAGTGCGAACCCGATGTTCTGCGAGACGTTCTTGTTGGCCAGCAACCGGAAGTCCTGGAACACGCAGCCCAGACGGCGCCGATGTCCCGGCACCTTGGACCGGCGGATCTTCGTCAGGTCGCTGCCGGCCACGCTGATCGCGCCGCTCTCCGGCGCTTCTTCGCGCAGCAGCAGTCGCAAGAAGGTCGACTTCCCGGAACCCGAGGGACCGATGAGGAAGGCGAACTCGCCCTTCTCCACATCGACCGTCACGTCATCCAGAGCCGGCCTGGTCGAGGTCTTGTAGCTCTTGGACACATGGGACAGATGAATCACAGGGGCACACTCTACCGGCGCGTCCGTTATCGACGTGTGACCTCGCGGGCCGCGTCGGCGTCGAACATGCCGGTCACCGACGCATGCAGCAAGCCGTTGCTGGCCAGCGCACTGGGCATCGAGCCACGGACTTCGCGGCCGTCGATGCCGGTGAAGCGCCCACCCGCTTCGGTGACGACGGGCACCAGGGCAGCGATGTCCCACAAGCTCAATTCCGGTTCCGCCGCAACATCAACCGCCCCCTCGGCCAGGAGCATGTAGGAGTAGAAGTCGCCGTAACCGCGGGTGCGCCAACACCGTCCGGCGAGTGTGCGGAACTGTTCGCCCAGGTCCGCGGACTCCCATTCGGAATAGTCGGAGTAGGCCAACGAGGCATCGGCCAGCGCACTCACCGCGGAGACCCGCAGGCGACGAGGATCACTGCCGTTGAACGAGCCGTAGGCACCGGCCCCGGCGGCGGCCCACCATCGACGAGCCAGCGCCGGAGCACTGACAACACCGACGACGAACTGCCCGTCGACCTGTAAGGCGATCAGGCTGGCCCAGATCGGAACCCCGCGGACGAAGTTCTTGGTGCCGTCGATCGGATCGATGACCCATCGGCGGCGGGCGCCGGGAAGGGTGTCGCCGAACTCCTCCCCCAGCACGCTGTCCTGCGGACGTTCGCCCCCCAGCACCGTGGTGATGGCCCGCTCGACCGCCAGGTCGGCGTCACTGACCGGGGTGAGGTCCGGTTTGCTGTCGACCCGCAGGTCGGCCGCGCCGAAGCGGGGCAGGCTGATCGCGTCGGCGGTGTCGGCCAGCCGCAGGGCCAGCCGCAGGTCCTCGTCGTACGAGGGCATCCCGGGTCCTCCTCCCCGCTACGGTCGTTCCCCGGCGCCGGCGCCCGGCTCGACCGGCTGTACCTGATCGGGCGGCTGTACCTGATCGAGCGGCTGTACCTGATCGAGCGGCTGTACCTGATCGAGCGGCTGTACCTGATCGGGCGGCCGTACCTGATCGAGCGGCTGCACCCGATCGGGCCGCTGTGCCTGATCGGGCCGCTGTGCCCGATCGAGATGCTCGGCTGAGGCCTGAGGCTGTGAAGAGTCGACAGGCACCACCCGGGCGATGTGGTTGAACTCGTTGTACACGAACAGTTTCCCGGCGAACCGGGGGAACGGGAACGAGTACCTGCGCACCGGTTCTAGTCCCAACGCGTCATCCAGCTCGGTCAGCGCGGCCTGGTCGGTGAACGTCACATGCGTCGGATCCGAGGCGTAGCCACGCTCCTGGGGGGTGATGAAGACGACCCGGCCACCCGGCCGCACCAGTGGAAGATAGCTGCGCATCACCGCCCGCGCCTCGTCCGCCGTCAGATGTTCGATCAGGTGGGCGGCCAGGATGGCGTCGTAGGAGCCCGGGGCGGACACCGCCGGGTCGGCGAAGAAGTCCTCGACCGTGTACGCCCGGCAGCCGCGCGCTCTGGCGGCCGCCACCAGGTGCGCGTTGTGGTCGACGCCGACGGACCCGGCGGGCAGGTAGCTCAGATTCCGGCCGTTGCCGCAGCCGACGTCGAGGGTGCGGCCCAGCCGCATCCGGCGGATGTTGCTCCGGTAGGGGGCCTGCACGTTCAGCGCCTTCTTCCAGCGCTTGTTCTGCAGCCGGTTCAGGCGTTCGGCGTACCCCACGTCGGCGGTCGCACCGCCTGATCGAGCAGTGGTGGGCCCCGTCGGCTCGACGGTGTCGTCAGGCATGGCCCGATCCTGCCATTGCCCGGTCAACTTTCAGCCGAGGTTCCCGGTGATGGCCGCCGCCTGGCCGGCGCGCTCGGCAGCCGACATGGTCAGCCGGATCTGCCCGGAGATCTTGTCCAGCGACAGGTAGGACCATCGCCCGTCCGGACTCGTCGACCGGACGGCACCGGTGTAGGGCTCGAGATCCGCCTCCAGCGCGCCGCCGCGGTCATCGGTGGCGTAGCGATCGATGAGGATCCCGCTGAAACCGGCCACCGCCAGATCGTGCGTCATGTTCGCCGTCGACTCGTTCCCCACCCGGCCGGGCCAATCGGTCTGCGGCCGGCCCTTGATGCCGCCGGCCGACCAGCGCAGCGTCGTGGTGTTCAGGAACGGCCGGAGCTGATCGCTGTCGGTGGTGTCGTTGATCAGCCGCGATTCCGGGAACGGCCGGTACGGGAGTTGGAACACCGAGGAACCAGCCGGGAGCGACTGTTGCAGGGCGCCGAAGAACACCTGGTCCGAGTGGAACGCCGCCGCATCGGCCGGGTCCGGCACGGCACTGTCCAGCGACTGGTCGGCGACTCCCACCACGAGGACCAGCGCAGCGGTGACGGCCGGTATGGCTCGCTGCCCCCTGAGGGCGGCCGGCGACCATCTGCCGGGTCGTGAACGGGTGCCGCCGCGCCGGGCGAACCGTCGTGCCGCTCTGGCCAGCACCCCTTCGACCGCCAGCCCCAGCCCGCCCAGTGCCAGCAACCCGATGACGATGGACATCCGGTTCCACCCCCGGATCCCGGTGATCGCCATCGATGCGAACAGGCCCAGTCCACCGGTGGTGGCCAGCAGGAACGCCACCCAGCTGAGTGCGGCGAGCAGGCGGACGATCTCCCGCCGGCTGCCGAAGCCCGAGGCCACCGCCCAACGCCGACCGTTGACCATCGCGCTCAGACCGGCGGCCAGCAGCAGCAGAAATCCGATGGTCGCCACCAGTCCGAGGGCGGGGTATTCGGCCACCGGCGGGTAGCGGTCATCGAACCAGGCCCGGAACGCGGCGAGAGGTCCGAACGGGTGCCCGGGGGCCGGCATCACCAGCTGGGAGAAGCGCAGACCGTAGAGCTGCGCGTCGTTGGGGATCCGGACGAACGCAGCGCCGTCCGAGCCGTGCCGGAGCGAATACAACATGTCGGGAAGCAGCGCCAGAACGTAGAACCCGGCCAGCACCACCGCGGCGACCACCGCGCCACCGAGCCGGCGGCGATCCCGGTGACGTGCCATCGCCAGCAAGGCGGCGGCCACCAGGAGGGATCCCGCGAAGATGGCGTAGTAGACCCCGTCCCAGATCAACAGGCCGAGGATCAGCACGGTGCCAACGCCGCGGCCGGTGATCAGGGATCGAAGGCGGCCGCCCCCCGCGCGCCGGCCCCACAGTCTCTCGCCCCTGGCGGTCCTGAGCACCAGGACCAGCCCGGGCGGAACCAGGTAGTAGCCGGACAGGAACAGATGGGTCTCGTTGCGCACGAAGTGGTAGGGCGCGACCGCGAACAGCACCGCCAGCACCACCGCCATCGCACCGGACAGCCCGCACACCCGGAAGAACCACACCGCCGTGACGGCGCACAACACGAATGTCAACAGGTAATAGGTGTTGAACGCGGTGACCCAGTTGCCGGTCAGCACTCCCAGCAGCTTGGCCATCGCCGGGTGCAGATCGTCGGAGAACGGGTAGTCGTGATACCGCTGCCCGTAGGGCACGCCGAGCCGCGGTTGATACTCATACCAACCGGTTTCCAGCGTCGTCTTGAAGTGCGCGGCCGAACCGAGGGCATCGCTGCTGTAGTAGAAGGGCGCCGACCAGTCGACGTTCCAGAGCCGCATCATCACGGTCACGGCGGCGGCGGTCAGGCCAGCGGCCGCCAGGTACAGCCGTAGCTCCGACTGTTTCGACCGCCGGGCAAACGACCGTCGGTGGGCGCGGATCGGCTCTTCGGCGGCGGTACCGGCGGCGGTGTAGGGGTCGGCGGCGGTATCGGGGTCGGCGGCGGCAGGGGCGGCGGCGCCATCGGGGGCGGAGGGGGCATCGGGGTCGGCGGCGTCATCGGGGGCGGCGTCGGCGGGGGCGGCGTCATCGGCGGCGGCGTCGGGGGCGGTCTCGGGGTCAGCGGCGCGCCGGGCCGCCCGGTCCTTCGGGTAAGTCCTCACTGCCTGCTCCGAGCGGGCCTTCCCGGTCTGCTCAGCCGGCAAGTTGAACCGTCCGGAACAGGTCGTCGGAGGTGGCGGCGATGCCGGCGGGCAGCGACGTCATCGCCCGATGATCCAGTTCGGGCCAGACGATGGAGCGGACCCGCAGGTCGCTGGACTGGTATCTGGCCGTTGACGACGTGCCCAGCACCACCCGCAGAGGGCGTTTGAAGACCCGCCGGAACTCGCCGATCAGGGTGCCGATGGTGACCGGCTGGTGCGAGCCGAAGATCTTCACCAGGGCCTCGCCGTCGGTGGCCCGATGCGCCCCGTCGAGCGCCAACCTGATCATGTCCGCGCAGTCGTCGACGAACAGGTAGTCCCGAATGGTGTCCAGGGGGACGTAGACCGAGATGGGCTGACGGGTCAGCTGGGCATGGCACAGATGGGAGATCAGCCCCTGCGGCTTCGACAGGTTCTGGCCAGGGCCGTACAGGTTGGTGAGCCGGCCGATGACGACCGGTACCCCGGTCGCGGCGGCGAACGCGGCGGCCCGCTGTTCACCGGCGAGCTTCGCCCGGCCGTAGGCGGAGGTCGGCCGTTCCTGATCCGCCTCGGTGAACGGTGAGCTGAGCGAACCGGCGTACACACCGCCGACCGAAGACGCCACGAACACCGAGCCGGAGGTTGCCGCCGCCCGGCCGGATGCCGATCCAGGCGCTGGAAGCCGTTCGGTGAGGGCGTCCAGTACCGCGGACAACGCTTCGACCTCGTCCTCGAGAGCCGCGTCTGTGGTGCCGGTGACGCCGGCCCCTGCGCACCAGGCGACCTGCCAGCGGCCACCGGTCCGCCGGGCCCGTTCCAACAGGCGCGCGGCTCCGGCCCGCAGGTCGGTCCGGGCGGCCACCGGATCCTCCCAGGGAGTGCCGACGGCATCGAGCAGTTCGCCGCCGACCGCCGACAGGCAGCGACCGAGGGCCCCGCCGAGCAGGCCACCGGCGCCAACCACCCAGGTGACGACCGGAGCCGCCTCCCCGGTCATCGACCGATCCGTTCGCCGGCTCGCCACGGGCTGCCGGCCCTTTCCCGGCGGCTCCGCCGGCTGCCGGCCGGTTCCAGGGTGTCGGCGCCGGTTGGTTGACGGCGGTCCGATCCCCGATCGGCTGCAGTCGGCTCGGCCGGGCGCGCGTGGGCCGGATCCCGATCGATCGGGTTGCCGCGGTCCGCTGCGTAGGCCGGCTCCGGGTGGCTCGGATCGGCCGTCGGCGTCCCGTCGGCGGGGTGACGCCCGAGCGGACCGGCAGCCGGGTCGCTGACGATCAGGTACAGCGGACGGCCCATCGCCATGTTGACGTTGACCCCTATGTACTCGGCGATCACGCCGAGCGAGAACAGGATGGCGCCGCTGCACACCAGGATCGTCGCCATCATCGACGGCCAGCCCTGCGGTGTGTGCAGGTCGGAGAACAGCCTGGCGATGATCAGGTACCCGGCGATGCCGAACCCACCGATCGCCGCGAGCACCCCGAGCAGGCTGACCAACCGGAGGCCGCGGGTACCGCTAGAGATCACCATTCGCCAGAAGTGCGAGCCGAGCGAGCGGAAGGAGTACCCGGACGGGCGACCGCCCTCCTCACGAAGCGCGACCGGACAGGTCTCTGTCCGGCGGGCCACCCAGCTCATCGCCACATCGAGGTAGGCGCCGGCGCCGGCGTAGGCCGCCACGCTGCGTCCGACCTCGCCCAGCACGAGCCGGTAGCTGTGGAAGTCCTTGGCCGCTTTCGAGCCGGCCGACGCGGCGATCAGCTGTTTCGCCATCCGGGAAGCGACGTTCCGGACCGCGCCGTGCGGCGGACTGTTCACCGGCCGGGCGTAGACCAGGTCCGCCTGGCGCACCATCGCGACATCCAACATCGAGCCGATCGCCGCCGGGTCGTGCTGGCCGTCCTCGTCCATGGTGACGATCCAATCGCCGCCGCTGGATGCCATGCCGGCCAGCGTTGCCGGATGTTGGCCGAAGTTGCGGCTGAGCCACACCGCGCGGACGAACGGATAACGGTCCGCCAGGTCGCGGATCACCGAGGCGGAGTTGTCCGGACCGTTGTCGTGGACCAGCAGGATCTCGGCCACCCTGGCCCGGTGGCCGCCGGAGGTGGTGAACTCATCGACCAGCGGCGCGATCTGGGCGATCAGCCCTGGCAGCGTGTGCGCGCCCTGGTAGACCGGGATCACCACGGAGACAGCGTGCGGCGGCACCGAGATCGGTTCCGTCATCGGTTGAGCCTATCGAACGCCACCCCAGCGTCGGTGCTCTGCTGCACCGCGCGCTGCTGCTGCGCCGCGCGCTGCCGATCCGCCGCGCGCTGCCGATCCGCACCCCGCTGATCCGCGCGGCGCGGACCGGCGCTCGACGGGTGGGACGCGCTAGCCGGACGGTGACGCAGCCACAGATAGACGCCGCGGCGTCCGACGGCCATCACGGTCGCCCTGATGTCTCCCAGCAATCTGTCCCTGCGGGTGAGCAGCCCCGGATGGTTCCGGTCGATCGACCGGTGGAACTCGCGGGCGTGGGCGCCCTGCTGCCTGGCCAGCCGCACACTCCATTGCTCATCGCTGATCCGGAACGCGGCCAGTGTGCGCCGCAGCGCAATCATCGGGCCGTGCCGGAGCACCCCGGCGAAGGTGGCCTGATCCAGCAGGTACGGGGAGCGGGCATCCCAGCCGCCGGCATCGGACAGTGTCCGCCGCCGGACGAGGATGCAGACCGGTTCGCCGAAGACGTTGGTGCCGGCGCTGACCGTCCGGCGGATCGCCAGCTCGCCCGGCGTGATCCCGGACAGCCCCTGCAGGCCGCGGGCGCGAAGAACTGGAGCCTCGTGCTGGTCCACGATGTCGCGCTGACAGGCAACGAACACCGCCTGCGGGTGCTGATCGAGGGCTTTCACTTGTTCGGCGAGCGCGTTCGGGTAGAGCAGGTCGTCGCCGCACACAAGTTTGACCAGTTCCCCGGATGCCTGGTCGGTGACGGCGGTCCAGTTCGCCGGCGCTCCCCCGCCGGGGGGAAGCTGCATCAACCTGACCCGTGGTTCGTCCCGGTACTGCTGCAACCGGTCCCAGGTGCCGTCGGTCGACGAGTGGTCGGAGACGATCAGCTCGAAGTCGGTGAAGGTCTGAGCGAGGATCGACTCGATGGTCCGCTCGATGAATCGGGCGTTGTTGAAAGAGGGAACGACGACCGAGACGCGCGGGGTCACGTCGCCTCCTCGCTCGTCCGCCGGAAGGAGAAGTCGCGGTGGCCGAAGAAGCTGATCAGGACAGTGCCGCCGGCGACGATCAGCTGCGAGGCGAGCACCGGCAGGCCCGCGACCTCGACCAGCAATGGCAGGCAGGCGGCGTTGACCGCCAGCGCGCCCAGGTTGATCACCTCGAACCGCCGCAGATCGCGCCAGAGGTGGCCGCGAACCCGGAACACGAACCTGCGGTACAGGACAAACGCACACAGCACCGAGGCGACGTGCGCGCAGGCGAGCACGATCATGTAGCCGAAGCGGGCTTGTAGCAGGGCCTGGAACACGATGAACCAGACGGCTCCCACCGCCGTATTGGTTGCGCCGACCACCAAGAATGCGACCCGCTGGTCGCGGACCAGCTTGAACAGCGGCCCGAGCGAGCCGCGCATGCCGGCGGGCGGAACGGGTTCCGCCAATCGGATGTCATCGGCTGTCATCGCACGTCCTCGAGGCTCCGTGGTGGTCGGTGGTGGTGGTGCTGGTCGGTGGTGGTGCTGGTCGGCGGTGGTGCTGGTCGGTGGTGCTTATCGGCGGTGCTGGTCGGCGGTGCTGGTCGGCGGTGCCGATCGGCGGATCCCATCGGTGGTCCCGATCAGTGGTTCACATCGTGGTCCCGATCAGTGGTTCACATCGTGGTCCCGGCCTGTGGTCCCGATCGAAGCACCGTTCGGCGGGTCCGGGTGCAGCGTGCCGAGCCCCCAGGGTCTCGACTCTCTCACGGACGAACACTGCGTAGGGCACGCTTGGACGCTCCCCTTCGTCCAGTATCGGGCAGCGGGCCCGCGCGCCGCGTGAGCCCCGGCCAATGTGCATCGGTGTTGTGCCGGCGGCCAGGGGTTTACCGTTCTGGCAGCCGCGCCTTCTGGGGAGCGCGACCGGGCGTGAGGGGACACCATGGCGACGGCCACCGAGCACATCCATGACGAGGTGCGAGAACTGATCCGCCGGCGCGGGCTGGATCCGGTGGCCGACAGACGGGCTGCCAAGCTGTTGATCGACGAAGTGGTAGCGCATTACGAGGAGCGGGTACCCACCAGCACGCTTCCGCCGCTGCTGGATCCGGACACCGCCACCCGATTCGTCTTCGATTCGCTGGCCGGTTTCGGGCCGCTGCAACGGTTCCTCGACGATCCGCAGGTCGAGGAGATCTGGGTAAACGAACCGGGCCGGGTCTTCGTCGCCCGCGACGGCCGCTCCGAACTCACCACCACCGTGCTGGCGCCCGGCGAGGTCCGGGATCTGGTGGAGCGAATGCTCAAGCCGTCCGGGCGCCGGTTGGATCTCAGCTCGCCTTTCGTGGATGCCCTGCTGCCCGATGGCAGCCGGCTGCACGCGGTGATCCCGGACATCACCCGGGTACATCTGTCGCTGAACATCCGCAAGTTCGTGGTGGCCGCGAACGGGCTCGAGGACCTGGTGGCGCGGGAGACCATCACCCCGCATGCGGCCCGATTCCTGGAAGCCGCTGTGGTGGCCGGGCTGAACATCATCGTGGCCGGCGGTACCCAAGCCGGAAAGACCACTCTGCTGAACACACTGATCAACTCGATCCCGCCGCGGGAGCGGGTGATCACCTGCGAGGAAGTGTTCGAGTTGCGACCGAACCTGCCGGACGTGGTGGCGATGCAGACTCGGCAGCCGAATCTGGAGGGGCACGGGGAGATTCGGCTGCGTCGGCTGGTCAAAGAGGCGTTGCGGATGCGGCCCAGCCGGATGATCGTCGGCGAGGTGCGGCAGGAGGAGTCGCTGGACCTGCTGATCGCGCTGAACTCGGGGCTTCCGGGTATGTGCTCGGTGCACGCCAACTCTGCCCGCGAAGCGGTGGTGAAGCTGTGCACCCTGCCGCTGCTGGCCGGGGAGAACGTCACCGCCGCTTTCGTGGTGCCGACCGTTGCCGCCTCGGTGGACCTGGTGGTGCAGATCGGCGTCGAACCCAGCGGCTCCCGCCGCATCCGGGAAATCGTCGCGTTGCCCGGACGGGTGGAGGGCGGCGTGGTGGAGACCGCCGACATCTTCACCTCCGTTGACGGCGTGCTGGTCCGGGCGCAGGGCTTCCCGCCGCATCCCGACCGGTTCGATCAGCACGGCATCGACCTGCCCGAACTGCTGGCCGACAGCCGCGACCCGGATAGTGTGTGGCGCCAGCCCTGATCGGCATGGGCGCCGACATCGGCCGCCGTCCGGGCTCGATCTGGCTCTGCGCCAGTAACGTTGTGCGGGAACATGTGTGGAGTGCATCGTCGCACCGGCTCGGGGCGCGGGACTGTTCGGTGGAAGCGGCAAGGAACGTCCCGCCGAAACACGGCCCCTGTAACCGGGACGGACGACGTCGGCTCCGCGCATCCGCCGGAGGGCGCCGCGGGGTTACGCGGCGGTGGTGGATTGTCGTTGGTAGGAGCCGGGTCTTCGGTCCCACAAGACTTGCCCTTCGACGATGGCGGCTGCCAGCTGGTCGCGGTGCACCACGGTGTGGTGCCGCCCACACAACAGTGCCGCGTTATCGAGGTCGGTGGGTCCGCCGTCGGCCCAATGCTTCACATGGTGCGCATCGCACCAATGCGCCGGCGCGTCGCAGCCCGGGAAGGTGCACTGTCTATCCCGCAGCCACAGCGCTTTGACCTGCCCGGCGGTGAACAACCGTTGGGTCCGGCCCACCTCCAGCACCTCACCCGGCCCGCCCAACACCACCGGAATGACCCCAGCATCACACGCCATCCGGCGCACCGTTTCCGGGCCCAGCAGGCCGCCGGAATCCAACGACCCCAGCGTGCAAC
>JAABUP010003785.1_pt1 | contig 26187 bp, 25 predicted proteins | sample 5559201 | NCBI WGS metagenome assembly JAABUP01 (sample SAMN10711887, study PRJNA513373) | rock metagenome | isolation source: Antarctica rocks | place: Antarctica | reverse complement strand
ATCCGTACGCCTGTCTGCTCGAGATGTGTCTGTCACGTTATCCTGGTAATGCTGACTGTCTGGTATCTCAGCCCCAAAAGATCAGGTCTCACGAGCCGCACGAATGTTGGCGGAAGAATTCGGGACGGCCTCCAACATCAAGTCCCGAGTCAATCGTCTCTCGGTGCTCTCAGCCATCACGTCCACCCAACAGCGCCTGAAATTATACAATAAGGTCCCTCCCAATGGTCTGGTCGTCTACTGCGGTGAAATCATCACTTCGGAGGGGAAAGAACGAAAGATCAATATCGATTTCGAACCGTTCAAGCCCATCAATACCTCGCTCTATCTATGTGACAATAAATTTCATACGGAAGCACTGAGCGAGCTCCTCGAATCCGACCAGAAGTTTGGTTTCATCATTATGGACGGCAACGGTGCTCTCTTTGGTACTTTATCAGGCAACACCCGTGATGTGATCCACAAATTCAGCGTCGATCTTCCCAAGAAGCACGGTCGTGGTGGACAATCCGCTCTTCGTTTCGCCCGTCTAAGGTAGGACTCTATCCACACCTTGAGTCTATCTTTAAATCGAATGCTAAACATCCCCAAGAGAAGAAAAACGCCACAACTACGTCCGCAAAGTTGCCGAACTCGCCGTCCAAAACTACATTTCCGCCGACAAGGTCAACGTCGCCGGTCTCGTCCTTGCCGGCAGCGCCGACTTCAAGAATGACCTCAACCAAAGCGACATGTTCGACAACCGGCTCTCATCCAAAGTCATCAAAGTCGTCGACGTCTCCTACGGCGGTGAAAACGGCTTCAACCAGGCCATCGACCTTGCCGCCGAAACCCTCAGTAATGTCAAATTCATCCAGGAAAAACGCCTTATCAATAAGTACTTTGACGAAATCAACCTCGACAGCGGGAAAGTCTGCTATGGCGTTGACGATACCCTCAAGGCCCTCGAAGCCAGCGCTTGCGAGACTTTGATCGTGTATGAGAACCTCGAAATCACCCGCTGGGTACTCAAATCCTCAACTGGCTCCGAAATCATCCTCCACACAAACAAGGAGCAAGCCGCCAACCGCGAAATGTTCATGGACAAAGACACCGGCCAGGAAATGGATCTCGTCGACCAAGGATCCTTCCTCGAATGGCTCGCGGAGAACTACAAAGACTTTGGGGCTTCGCTAGAATTCGTGTCTGATCGCTCCAGCGAAGGAAATCAATTCGTGAAAGGGTTCGGTGGTATTGGCGCCATGTTGCGGTATAAAGTCAACTTTGAGCAGTTGCAAGAATTCAGTGACGATGATGAGTTTTATGATGGTAAGCCTGCACTTACTCCTACCCTCCGTCCATTGGCACCGTAGTTGGTGCTTCCTTTGGACATTCTAGAGAGCTGACTGTTCTGGCTAGATTGACGGTTCAGAACCCTCGCATCGCGCGAGGCTGCCACTCCAGATGTTCCGCTGAGAGAACATTTGACGGCGCCTCGCGAGGACCGCCTTACAGACGCTTCGACAAAGACATCCGCAGCGTCGGGCAATAGCGTCTGGGGTGGTCGAGCTCGCTTGTAAAAGCATGATAGGTGTGGTTGGAGGATGAAGAGGTACGTATGGGTAAATATTTATCCCCGGCTGCTTCGATGGCGGTCGGACTGACTTGAGTACTTAGTACAAGTGAGTGGTGGAGAAATTTGCAGAGGCACATTGGCTTTACGAGTCGTGCGCTGCAAAGCGGAGACGAGAGGGCAATGTTGGGCTTAGAGGGTCAATTGCGTGCTCGGATTGAAAAGTTGTCGTGGTAGAGGAATAGATCATCGATGTTTGAAATCAACTCTGTGCCTACATCTTCTCGTCATTATGTGATAAATGTAGGAGCACAGATAGTTATTGTGTTTCTATCTACTCTTAAAGACCATCTGTGCCAGCAGGATCCAACACGAATGCACCACTCCAAGCCGAAACCTCTGATCATCTATCCCTTCCAAAAACATTGAACAAGAAATTGCAACTCGCAAACATCCGCCATCCTGATCATCATGCTTTCCCAGTCCTCCAAACCCTCCAAGCTCATTCCCTCCAAACCCCACTCAAATAAACCGAAACCTCCTCGCCGCCGCAAAACTGCACGAAACAAAAATCCCAATAACCCCCAAAATCCCAAAAAACCACCCCAACCCCTCACTTTCCCTCCCCGGCACCGGCACATTCATCCCAAACAGCCCACAGATCAAGTTCAACGGCACGAGGATCGTCGCCAGCAGCGTGATCTTGCTGAGGACCTGGTTGGCGCGGTTGCCCTGGCGGATGTTGTCGACGCTGAGTTGGGCGAGGTAGTTGGAGTGGCTGCGCGAGAGCATCTTTTCGAAGTGGCCGAGGTTCGACATCATGGTCACGACGTGGTCTTGCACGTCGCTGAGATAGAGCCCGACTTCGCCGCGCGGGGTGACGGTGTAGGATTCGTTGCAGCGTTTCGCGAAACCCTTGATGACGTCGGCTTTCCCGCCGAGGAGACGCATGAGGGACATGACTTTTTTGCGGCAGTCGCCGATCTGGCGGAGCAGCGGGGTGAAGTCGTCGGTGCGGGCGACGAAGACTTGGTCTTCGATGGTTTCGGATTCCATTTCGATGGTGTGGATGGGGGGGCCGAAGGTGTCGACGATGTTGTCGATCATGGCGTAGCAGATCCAGTCGGCCGAGAGCATCATGTAGTCTCTGAGTTTCCCGATGCGCTTGCGGACGTTGGCGGCGTGCGGGCTGGTGTGGTAGGTTATTGTTAGGATGCCGGTGCGGAAGACGATCATGTAGACGTTTACGGGGTCCATGTAGTCTGGATGGGTGGGTGAGGTTTGGAAGAAGGAGCGGAAGCAGACGAAGTAGTATTGTTTGAAGAGCTCGACTTTTTCGCGGGCTTCCTGGGTGATGATGTCTTCGGTCGTCAGTCGGTGGATCCCGAAGGCGCGTTGGAATACGTGGAGTTCTTCTTCGGTGGGATTGTTGATGTCAAGCCACCAGACACCTCCGCCGTCGGGTGGTAGAGAGAATAGGTCGCGAGACGTTTCACCCGGGCTGAGGAGGTCTGCGAAATCGACAGCGTGAATGGTTTGTTCGAGCTCGGAATTGAAAAAGCTGTAGCGGGAGGGTTCCTCGATAGACGGGCGGCGTTCTGCTGGTCCTTTCTCGCCTAGTACGTCTACGTAGCCATCGTCGGCACCATCTTTGTCGTTGATTTTGATCTCTGGACCCACAGGGACCAAGTCAGATTTGACTTGAAGAGAGCTTGCTGACTCAGTGATGATCTTTGGAATGACTGGGCTGCGAAGGTCATTGAAAACTTTTGGCTTGGTACCCTGGGAGCTAAAGCTATGTCTCTGTCGGAAGACACGAGGTTTCTTCAGGGTTTCTGCAACAAATTCATCTAGTTCCTCGAAGTCGATAGAAAAGCCGCCCTTCTCGGATTCGTCTGGTGTGGGGAAGCAAACGTCATTTTCAGCTTCATGATAGGAAGCAGAGTCGTCTAGTTGAAGTTTCAGATCTCGGACGCTGCCGTTATCGAAGGTCGGTCGGCGGCTGCGGCGGTGCGTTCCTCCTGAAATGGTGCGTTGAAGACCGAGATCGAGGTCTGAGGGGCATTTACTGCCGATAGTATTCGCTCGTTCACGTCGTCGAGGATCGGCAAAAGCGTCAACAGAATTAGCCGGCGATGTTGATCTGGATGATGTGGAAGACTCTCGAGATCGACTTGGTTGATTCTGGCTCCGTCGACCACGTCTTGGAATTGTCGGGCTTGTTGGATTGACCGACCCTTTTCTTTCAATGATGTGCTCCCCGTGGCCACTTCTGTCGTCATCAATTACGGCCTGCTCAAAGTCTCTTGAAATGGAGCCTGCTTGACGAAGGTCTTCATTGACCTGCAGGAAGTCTGGTCGGCCATCCACAGTCACCACGCTCGGAAGAGGGTGTCGATGCTCCACGGGGCTCTGTGGTTGCTGCGGGCTGCTGAGAGTGTTTCCACGAGGCCGCGTAGAGGACTGGTGACGATGATCATCGAGATCTGACACAGGTGTGCTGAATCTGGTCTGGGACCTATCTTCGCTGCCTGACCTCGGGGAGTCCATTGTGTCGAATTACCGGGCGTCCAAGTTTGTCGGTGGGGGAGATGGTGTTAAGTTGGTAGAATAGAGGCGGATGGTTAAACGAAGGTCTTTCAGCGAATGATTCGGGCCTTTGCTGGGTACACTGGTCCAACGATGTACAGTGTGTGGGAGGATAGCCCCTCCACTTCTTCTGTTGTTAGAGCCAGGATGGGCTAAAATATGGATGATCTCTGTAGGAATAAGTTACTGGCTTCTGTTTGGTTATTGGTAGTGTAGTGTATTGGCGCTTCAAACCCCCAAATTATGGAGGCTTGAGGTCGCCTCCCAAGAGGACCCGGAATTTGGGTCCTAGGAGAGGTCGGATGAAGGAGTAGTGGGGGACGCGAGGGCCCGCCAATTTGATGGTTTTAAAGTCGTGGGTAGCCAGAATGGTAGCTAGGATACGGGTTGAGCACGAAAGACCTTGTAGTCTTTCGTATCGGTACTGTGTAGAAGGAAGAGAGCGTGCGGTGAGAGAGGCCCGAAGGTCGTTGAAGGTTGAGCGTGATTTGTAGGATATTTCGAGACGATTTCTGTCTTGCGTAAGATGTAAGATGCTTGCAGCGGGTTGTTGCGGTTTCGAGTGTTTAATTTAAAGGGAGTTGAAATCTTTGTCGGACTGTGAATGAGTCTTTATGTCCAGACTTTCGGCAACGCTAAGCCACTTTAGACTTGAACCACGAAAAAGTTGTGATTTAATGCACGTGGACAGCAGAACCTTAATCTAGAGCGAATACTTTACACTTTGTATAAGTCTGAAGGAGAGGAGCGGTTGGATACCGTACATTCTTTACTAGAGCTGCGGCAGACTGGTTGCAAAGCATTTCGTTCATGTAGCTACATATCCTCGAAATTATGCTACTATTCTCAAGATTGCTCCTCTTGTGGGCAAGACTTGAGACTTTCCGTCTCTCCATCGCTCTTCTTCGGCTTCAAGAGTGTGATCTTGCCAGCCTTCACTTCCCTTCATAACCCAAAGCAAATCGATACAAAAGAAAGGGTTGGTTGCAGATGTGCAGTGGTGGCGCCTGAGGGAAAGAATTGATGTTTGGTTGAAGAGATGACGCAAGAATATTGAATAATAAGGAAATGTTGCAGGAGTGCCGTGATTTATTCGTATGGTGAACGAGTCGCCGCCAAATGGCCAAGTGTGGTGGAATCCAATGAAAAAACAGCCGTTATGTTGCTGAATCCTCTCGTGGCCGTGTTCCAACTCCAGCATGCTTCTCTCCAAGGAAGCTGCACCGGTCCATGCGAAGACGACCAGAAGGCTCCGGATAAATGAAGGGCAGATGCCATGCATACGTAACAAAACAGTATGCACAAACGCCAAACAAACACGGACCGTTCTAAATTATGCTCGCTCAGACCTGGAATGCCAACATTTACGCCTGTGAAATGATGGACAATCCTTCTGTGCACCTCAACGCTAGAATTAATGCCCGGCAACGCCATCGCCCAGGACATCTAGCTTCAAAATCCGTCGTAAATCATTTTCTATCGTTCTAGTACTCATTGCGTCGTGCATAAACGCTGTAGATTTGCCCTGGATGGGCTTCGCTGGTGGGCTGCTCGGGTCAAAGGTAAAAGGGCGGCCATTTTGTGTCGATTTATGTCCGTTGACAGGAGGCTTAGAGGTGTTTTGGGTACGTGAGGGTGTAGGGGTGGCCGGAAGCTCTGGTGTGGTTGTGTTCTCTGGCGAAGTAGGCATGGAGATTTGCTTTCGAAGTTTGGATGAAGGCGGGCGCTGACCAGCAGAGCCATCGTGTGATATTTGAGGCCTCGGAGAATAAAGCAGCTTTTTTAAAGCGATTGTCTGAGCTCTGCGCTGTTCTTCTCTATCATCTTGGCTCATCACAGACGGTTCCGCTTTCAATGGAGAATCCTGATTTGATATTGTGGTTGGATTCTCCAGTGATGTGGCTCGAGATGAACGTTCTGGAGACGTCCCGTCCATTTCCAGAGTAAACATTACTCCGGCGGAGCTTTGGCGCGAGTGATGACGAGGCGTGTTTTGTGGATTGAATGGCGATTCAAACGGAGTTGCTTGAGATCTCATGCCGCTTCGAACATCTGGAGCACTGCCAGTGCGGTCCTTCGCTTGCCTGTCGGCTCGGAAAAATATATCAAGTGGTGACTCTTCTCCCATCTTTGGTTTTGACAGAGGTTTGATGTTCTCTAGAGATGGAGATTCTTCGCTTCCCGAGCTTGAATCCGGAGGGTCTTGATCCATCATGCTCTTTAGGCTTTTCGTTTTATCTACGTTTGGGACGGACTTCGAGAAGAATTTCGGCATCGGGAGAGAAGATGCGGCTGGAGAAGCATGGAATGTGGGGCCTGCGTAAGCTTTTACTGGAGTTTCGTTCGCACGATTAGGTGTAGCGGACCCTCGCCTGGGCGCTGATGCCGGAGTGTCATTGAGCGCCGGCATCGGGGATACTGGGCCAGATTGCTTGCGGCCTTGTGTTGTAAAACGTTTCGTCATTTTGGGAGTTATTTCGGGGGTGAATTCGTCGTGGTGCGGTTGTTGTTGATTGGGAGACCCATCGTACATGGACTTAGGCCGTGGTGGTGTGCGAGGGGCCGATGTACTCAAATCCGAGACAGGTCCGATGTCTAACGTTGTATCCGGGTCTCCACGGCGTAGTATTCGCGTCGGCTGGTTTATCTGCCTATCGGGTTCGGTTTGAGGAGAGAGCTCCCCATCTTGCGATGAGGATACCTGAGACGGTATGGGGCCCGTAGATTTCCTTGGGGGACGGCGTGAGCGTCGAGGTGGCTTCTGGGGGGTTTCTGCCTGTGAGGGCATGGTTTCGGTGGTGGCTTAAAAAATATGCAGCCTGGTTTGAACACAAGTAGAAAGGAATAAAGTCAAGCAAGGTCGCAAGCAAAAACTTGAAGAGGGAATAAGGCGATCGGAGTCGGGCGCGTGTGATTGGTATCTGAGGTGACAGGGTGGAAGACGTTTCAAGGCTTTGATGGTCTGCAGAGTGTTGCGACGGAGTTTTGCGCAAATGAGCTTGAGAGTTAGGATGGCTCTGACTGGTCACGTCTCAAGAAATCCGGAGGTTTGATGAACGGCATCTGGTGAGTATGGTAGAGAGGGAAGAGTGGTGGGTTGGTGTCATTGTTGTGTTGGCCTTCTGAAAGGATAGAGAGATGGAAGGACAGAGGTGATGAATGATGTGAAGTGGAGGGCTGGGTCTGGTGCTCCACAACAGCCTTGGCAGCGCTTGCCCCACTTGGGACGCAAACACTTTTGGGATGTCATGTCACTTAGTATGATTCTATGGTCCTGAGCTCTGATGGGATTACATGCATAGAAGGACATCATCGACGTCAAGCTTACTGTAATCGGGGTTTCAGACGAGGCACATATCCTCGAAAGCCTTGTGCTTTTCCCAACTAACACGCTGCTCCACAGCAACACAATTTATCCGACAGTCCTCCGGTTCCAGGACCAGCTGGGCTTCTTTGACACTTGGTAACACTTATTTCCCTTGTCAAGATTCAGGACTACACACTCTGCCCACACCCTTGGATCGTCAGAATACTCTGCACATTCATAGAAAGATTTTCGGGCTTCCATTATGGCAGATGTCGATATGCCCGATGCTGGTCCCTCAGCTCCCCCAAAGGCAAGAGCGCCTGTCAAATCCTCAAAAGCTGGAGGGGTAGACGCAGGCTCGGACGGTAAAAAACGGTTCGAGGTCAAGAAATGGAACGCGGTAGCACTTTGGGCCTGGGATATTGTGGTCGACAACTGTGCGATTTGCAGAAATCACATCATGGACCTCTGTTCGTCTCATCATACAATGTGTTTATTCAGACTCTCCTGACTCAAAGGTATAGGCATCGAGTGTCAAGCAAATCAGGCATCAGCTACGAGCGAAGAATGCACAGTAGCTTGGGGCATCTGCAACGTGAGCATTACTTATCCGACCGTGATTCTAGTCTGTGCTCACTAATGATGTTACAGCATGCCTTCCATTTCCACTGCATTTCGAGATGGCTTAAGACACGTCAGGTCTGCCCACTAGACAATCGGGACTGGGAATTCCAGAAATACGGAAGATGAACGCTTTTCCTGTTCACGTATAGCAGAAAATGCCGGTCTGAAGGCTGGTCGAGCTAAAGAGGCGATCATCATGGATACCAGCAAGATGGAAGGCCCGGGAAGCGTCGTGGGTGCACGAGCTCAAACAGGGCTGCTTCGCCGATTAAGCTCCCACTGCACAGCATAGTCATGGTCATGACATAACGAAGCATATCACGAGGCATAGATCATCTCAAATGGATTTGAGCTCTTTAATAAACGATCATTTCACACCCGTGGTATCTGGCAATGTGTCCTTTTCCCAAAACGCCAGTATCCTAATTGACCTTCTTCCCATCAACTTCAATCCCAACCCCTGCCATTGCACTCTTCCCCGGTAGCCATCTCTCAGGCGACTGATTATAGAATGGCCATGGCGGAACGACGATCAAGAACGCTAATGCTGTGCCTGCAAGCCCGACCCAAAGTGTGACGTAGACATTTTGCTGTATGAAGCCGATGACGAATGCTAGCAGCTGAGACACTCTTAGTCAGTCTGGTTCAATGGGCACAATTTGTACTGAGAAAGCATACACCAGAAATAGCAAGGACAAGTGTAGAGATGAGCTCGGTCTTCTTTTGGCCTTCGAAGTCCTGCCCAGTTGATTAATTTATGGGCAATATTTCTGTAAGACTCAACGTACGATTTGACCTTCGAAGAGTTCCTGAGCTTGCTGAAGAACCTCGTCGGCCATCTTGTGTGGTATATGTTCGACTGGTGTTGAGATTTAATTGTCGGTTTATTCGACCTCTCCCTCGGCAAACGTTTTTCCGTTCCGTTAATCCTGGTCTACCTTATGTTTTGGATATTATATTTCCTGACATATCGAGTGTGCATCTTCTTTAGCTCCGAAAGCAGGAATTCATGCGACACTCGCTTCTCTTCACTTCTTCACGCTACTATCACACATTCCTTGAGAAACGTACATAGTTTGAAGTATTACGATGTTTAACGCCTCTGAAACCATCTTGTTCCGTACTTGTAGGCCATGTCGATCAAAGCTCTGCTGCCCTCTATCCCGGCGATACTCTTCAGATCTGTCGCATTTGATTGAGGATATCAATTCCCGCCCTATGCGGTATTTTTCAGATCGCATTATAGCGACGCCTACACGGCTTGTGAAGCAAACGCTTCCTAGGATTACCCCTTTCAAAGATCGCTTTTTGTTGAATGCTTCTAATCTATACCCCGGACATCATCTTGCCTATTTCCCATCTAAAACAGAAACATCTTCCCTTCTTGCGGATGGAACGGATCCTTACTACTCTCCAGGGCGCCCCTTCAATCGCTGTATATGGACTGGCGGCACTATGGAATTCTTGAAACCAATGCCCATTAACTCTGCGCCGTTCACCTTGACAGAGCAAATCGTCAATGCTCGAATTGAAGGCCAGGACGATAAACAAAGAGTCTCAATGACTATCAAACGAAGCATCCACCCAAAACATTGGGCACTAATCAGAGGCAGCGATGCAGCATCAGATGCTACGAGGACTTGCGTGGCTGAAACCCGCGATTTAACCTTCATGCGTGGCAAGCACCCAAATCGCAGTACAGATGAAGAGCATGTCTCCTCCAAAGTTCTCAAACCGAAATTGACCCCCGATGTCAAGCAAACACTGGTCCCAACCCCAGCGCTCTTGTTCCGATGGTCCGCCTTAACTTGGAACTCCCACTCAATCCACCTCGACAAGCAGCACTGCCAGGAAGTGGAAGGCTATCAGAATCTGCTTGTCCACGGTTCACTAAGTGCACTGCTCATTCTCGAGGTCTTAGACGGTCATCTTACAAGATGGCCAGGAGTGTTACAAAAGGCCGGCATTGAGAAGATCAGTAGCTTTCAGTACAAAAATCTCGCACCACTCTTCGCTGAGGAAGAAATGACAATCTGCGCTAAGAGAAAAGAGGACGGTCCAGAGGGAGGAAGCTTTGACGTCTGGATTGAAGGTAGAGATGGGGGCTACGCTGTGAAAGGCCTCGTGAAGACCAAAAAGCACGACCTAGAGCCGCCGGCAGACATTCACCAGAAGGAGAGCACTAGTCCCGCAACTAAAGCCTCTATAGAACATGACAGTACATTTATCGAGGGAATTAGGCCGGTGCCGTATGAACCTAAAGCTTCAATGCCATTTCGTTATAATAAGGAGGGTAAGGCGAAAAGGCAAAAGCCGACGAGGACTCCATCTGGCCTTGCGGCTCAGTCATCAGAGTCAGAACCCCCTGTGAAACCTTGAGGAGTCGAGGGGTGCCAGCAAAGATCGCTGTCAATCCCCAATTATCGACGCCTTCGATGCTGTTTCCCCCTGAATTATGGCAAAGCTCTCTCCTCGTGGTACCTTTCCGGGGCGCGGGCCGCTGGAGCCAGCTCTTACGGAGAGGTCATCAGAGGATCGAGAGGGCATCTTCAAGGGTAGGCCCTGGATGCAAGGGCCTGCTCATCACGGTATGTGATACCCGGCCACTTACCCTGTTCGGGTATTGTGTGCCACGTATCCGTTGTGGCAGCTCTACCAGACCTAAAGACATAAAGAAATGGCCTGTTGAAGACTTTTAGAGTTCATTATGTCTATGAGATCATTGCGCAAAACCTTTTTGAGAAGTGGCTTCATTCCCGCGCATTATATGCTACAAGGGAAGCCCCTTCTCTAGATAGGGCAAGTGGCTGGATATTGAAGGTTGTGATTAAGAGGATTTTGGGCAAAGAACCCCTGGTTTGGTCGCCGGGCAGGAAACAGGTCTAGGCTTCGCATACTATCTAAGGCTACTTGCCTAAGGTTTTCGAGGTAAATGTATTGTATTTACTCATATTACAAATCCTCAAAACTTTTGGACGATTTCGCAACCTCTACTACGGCGTAAAGCCTTGTATACACCGAATCTGTGGGGCTTTCCACATATTATTATGCTAATGCTATCTTCTTCCCAATCTCCAAATTCTCAATCTTACGGGTCAACTCCCCTCGCTTACGCTTTGTGAGCAGGTCTTCGCCCGCAATTGCTGCGAGTTGCTCCGTACTTAAGCCACCCACAAATGTTGGTGAAAAGACTTTGGTGGGTGCATCTGGACCTGTCACGAGGTGGAAATCCGCAGCCTGCATGCACATGACATCGACAAATCGCTTCCGGGCGACTTTGTAATAGGATTTGAGAATGTCATGCAAGTCGTCGATTGTCTGGTCCTCATTGCTTGAATTTGACTTCGCGGTCATGATTGCTTCGAGCTTGACGACGTTGCTTTGTTGGGCCGGGTCCCAAAAGGCGCTCTTTTCGAGCTGGGCCTTCGTTCTGGCGTCTCGGCTTTTCTCCAGGTTGTCGGTAAAGTAATGGTTTGTGGTAAGCGGAGTACCAGATCGTTCGACAGTCAAGATGAACGTGGCATGATCGATGCTCTTCTTGTATCTCTCTGTGAGGTGATCCAGTAGAACGCCCTCGATCGCTTGCAAGACTCGCTCATCCTTGCAAAGAGCCCGCAGTAGGTCTTGGGTGTAACGGTGGACGATGGTGATTATATCGCTAATATACCCCAAGCCAAGCGCATCCCAGTTCCCTGATTGCTTTTTCCAGACAACTGGGAGGATGGATGCATCGAAGGTGCCAAGTTCAAAGCCTCGAGACTCTGCGTAGACAGTCTTTAACCAAGCTTTGATACCGAATACCTTTGGCCTGGCAATCTTCTCGTCTGGGAAATTTATATCCTCTAGCTCAGAGAAATCAAGCCGCTCTCTGACGCTCTTCAAGGCGTCCGGGGCTTCAAATGATGTCTTCGTGGGTGGAATTGTGCCGGAAGATGCTGGGTCAAGTGCGGTTGAGCTCCCGAATGCCGGGCCTGTGGTGTTCGGAGTCGAGCTTTTGAATAGTGACGGGCCAGTATTGTTTGACTTTGAGCCTCCAAATGGCGCAGGCGGTTGGTAGGTGAACGGTGCAGGACGAGATGCGTCTGTTGGGGTTGTGTCTTTCGGTTTATCGTCGTCATCTTTTTCAAATGCCATGATATGGCCTCTCTGCGCGACATCTTCCGCAAAACTAGCATTACGGCTGACCACTGCAGTGGCTAGTTTTAGGTTACTGTCGGTGTCTTCAGTCTCAAAGACCTCGTCTCCACTGTAATGGGCTTTGAGCGCTGAAGCGGTGACTGTCTGGAAGCGGTTGGCGAGGTTGAGGAGGTATTGGAATTGCTGGTCTTTTGTAGCCCGACTTGGTCCTAGTGCCTCAAGCTGGACCTTGCAGAACTTCAGTTTTTGACTGATCTCTGCTTTTACCTAACGTAAAGGTCAGATGCTACCCAAGTTGCTAGCAGACTTGACTCACTCGTGGGAACTCGCGCTTGATCATTTCTGCCAGTATCTCAACCAGGCGCGTCTTCAAGGCCTCAATACCAAGACGGTCCTGCGCTATCGTGTTCCATGGAGTCTCCGTCTTGAAGAAACTCTTCTCAGCTGTATATCGATCGATGGACCCATTTGCCAGAGCTTGCTGACCTGGGTTGCGTACAACGCACCACCCCAGGTTGAGAGGGTGGCTCTTTCCATTCACGATGTCAATGACTGCGTGCTCCGCACCTTTATCAACGAGATCAGGCTTCGTCAGGACGCCTAGGGTCCTCTGTCCATTGATGTCACACTCTTCAGCCATGTCTAGGATCTCTTGCGTAGCAATGTCAACATTAGCTGGAACCACGGCGAGTATCACTGAACGTGGGTTCTGCATGTATGATTTGACCATGCCCCTCACCATAGCCATGTCCGTTTTGTTGGTGACACCTGGTGTCGTTTTCTTGAAGATTCCAGGCACGTCGATGACACTCAAGTGTTGTTCTTGTGGCCCGCAAATCTCGATTTTTAGGACGTCGTCTGCAAAGGTCTTCTTTGCGTCCCCCAGTGTCGCACCTATCCTTCCCAATTCTATGATTTCATACACCTTTAAAAACAACATTAGAAAGAAAAAGTCAAGTAACGTCTAAGAAGTAGATGCCTCACCTCTTCCAAGATCTCAGCGAAGGCTTGGATACCAAGCTCAACGAGATTCTCCTTCTTCCAAGCCCGGAGCTTATCCTTATACTCAGGCACTGCATCCTCAGCCGGGATGATAGAGACCGAGATGTTGGGAGCAGGACCCCTTCGGAAGGTGATCTGTGTGGCGAATCTGGTGCAAAGCCCACTGTCTCGTGGGTAGGGCAGCCCGGTTAAGCCCTCAAGGACTGAGCTCTTTCCACTGCGATAGTGTAAATGTCTGGGTGTTTATCAGGAAGATGATGACTTACCTGGATTGGTCCCCAACAACTAGCAGCTTCGTGGGCCTTAGTCCCTGACTCAGAATAGTTTATGGGACTACTTACCTGCGGAAGAGCCACATATTCGCCGATACCAAGCTCGAAAAACTTGTCAATCTTACTGAGCAACACTGGATCGGCTAGGTCTTGTGGGGTTGCGCGACTATCCATCATTGAGAATAGGGGGAGAAGTCCCAGAAATCTTAGTCTAATGCCAATGGATATCCCTATATTAATATGAAGTTATGAGAAAAGACTATTGAACTTCACGTTGTGTACGGTAAGTGTAAACGAAAGATCAAGTAAGATAAGGCAAAGTAAATTAGATCAACACACGATATCGGAGTATCCCAACTGACGCGCGCTTCCAGAAGGGAGATTCACTTTGTACATAAACACAAATGCTTCTTAGGTCTTAGCGTATATTTCGACACATAGACTTTCACCCAAGATGCGAGCGTGCTTAGGGTAATAGAGCACTACAGCAATATAGATTACGGACGAGTACCATCAGTATAAGCGAAGGCTATATATCCCATATCTAGATTACGTTTCTTTCTTGGGGTTTTACCTAAGTTTCTTTCGCTCCCCTAGACCACCGAGACAGCGCAACAGAAGATTCTAGGGGCGACGCATTCACCGCTTTCAAAGCAGATTGCCGGGATATTCGCCAGCGTAGCTTACAGCAGAAGTATGGGGATGGGGCATACCCACTTTACCGCACTAGAGGCTGAGGCCAGATCGGGCACAGAGTACAGTAAGAATAAATCAAGTAGATCTCATGATTTTACAACCGTTGCTAACAAGGTCTTGCTTCGAGGGGAGCGGCGTTGTTTTTGTAGATAGACATCTCTGGTGACATGTCTTATTGCTCACAACATTTGCGGAACACCAGGGCCTGAGTCAAGAGAGCACTGATACCATATACAAGCCTTCTTGTGGTTCGTAGGTACATCAAATCAAATCACCAATGGAATTGGAGCGATGGACACTATCTTCCATTTGACTACTGATTTTTGCGGCATTTGGCTGGGCAGCGATATCGCGTTATGCACCACACGGTAAAGCAAGCTGGATCATGAAGCAGACCGCGATTCCTTGCATTTCATGCTGAAAACTTGACTACCGCTCCACGCTCGGCTTCGGCTCAAGTTCAGCAATTCTGTAATACCTTATCAACCGTCTATCGTGAAATCTTCACTACCACAATTGGGAGCAATTGGCAAAGCCTATTTTGAGATTGCGACTGACGACGACCTCGTCGTTTCTTGATATACAGAGGTGATCTCGCGAGTTACTACGTTTAAGAAGACGCTTTCCCTAGGTGGCCCGGGGCCTGGGCCACCATCGTCAAACACGTAAAAGTAACCCAGTTTATCACCTGGAAGGCGGTGCATGGCGACTCCATCAATGCGGTCGGTATACCCGGCGGCTGTCATCAGCTGATCAGCCTCCTCAATGCTGACCAGACTCTGAAGCTCAGGCCATTGAAGTTCTTCATAATGATCTTCAGTCTCTGCGAGTCTAAAAAGGACCGGTCCTACCCAGCCCCAGGTATAATGTGCGATGTGAACGCCATTTCTGTCACCTTGTCCGTCATAATGGAAGTGACAGTGGAAGGATCTCATGTCTGATAAGTGTGTGGCCATGTGAGTCGGATTTACAGTTCCGACATAGATTTCTCTCAGGCTAATGTGGCCGCGAAACCGTGAGTTACTTTCGACGATTTGTAGGGCTTCTGTAATGAGTGCTGCGAGGACGGAATTTCCTGGTGCGGTGACATTGAGATTCGTTGCATTGACATCGATCTGTTGGCGAAGGAGACTGCCTCCATTCGAGGCAATTGTGAACGATGAGACAATGAGAAAATAGAGGACCATGGACGGAATATGCATCCATGTCAAATGCGTGGATTGGCAGAGCATCTTTGAATATTCCAAGGGGTGGAAAATATGCTTGGCTGATTTTCAGATGCAGGGAGCTGCAGGTCGGTTGTGAGTTGCCACGGTGCGCATGTCGCTTTTCAGTGTCCGGAATAGTTTACAGCCGACAAGGCGTACAGAGTCATAGAGCTTGGTAATGAACCACTTTTGTCGGATGATTCCAATGAATCGCTGAGTCTTTGTTCGTTTGAGCGCTCTCTGGCTAGGTCTTTGCTTAGCAAAATGCGTGATAATGAAGTCGTAGTAACGCCGACTGCATCAAGTCTCCTATACGACGATTTGCCAAACGTCTTGTTGCCCACATCTATCCCTCCTCTCGAATATTCTGTCGGAATACTCCCATGGCCGTTGATAATGAACTAAAGTAGGGATATCTGAGACGAAACGTATGCTTGATAAATTACCGTAGTCATTAATGGAAGAGATACCTTTGTTCAACCTAGAACATTAAGTGAGTGACCTTCGAAAAAAGAGCATACGTTCTGAGAGTATACAGCAATGCCTATATACAAAATCCTCGCGAGCATTGAAGATGTTCCGCATAACATTGAGTATGTCCAAATGTACACTACGGCATGCTGCAAGTAGCGAATCAGATTTTGCTATGGAAGTACTTACGACAGCGCTAAGATTTCACAGTGAACGCATTGTCTGCGCCCTTGGTAAGGCCGGATACGTTTGCTCCAATGTGGGTCGCAGGTCTGAGGTTGAATGGAGATCTTAGTCCTGTCACTATCAGAATTTAGTGTAGAATAATATAGATAAATGTAGGACTCGTCTCTAGGACAAGTTCTACCTCGTTGGACGACCCTCGGACGATGACGATGACAACAACAGTAATCGCTACTCTGTGGGAAAGAAGCTCGCGAGTAGATGTTCAATAGCAACATCATGGATTGACTGTCGTTAATTCTATGGAGGAGAAATAATCTAAATACGCCGCATTCCAGCAGCTCAGCCTTGTCGGGCCGAGTGTCATGCATCAAACCAAAGAAGCATTTTAAACCTACGTTAGTATCCAACACTAAGTACATAGGAAAGCAAGCAAACATTATACACCGATTCAAATTGTTTAAGCTTAGCAGTACGCCGAGATACTGACCAACGGAGCAAGCCATATGACATCTGGTATTATCCCAAAGATCCCAGGCAAAGGAACAGCCTGATTAGTTGAGTACTACAAGGACTGCTTCCTCCTCATATCGCATAACAATGGCCCAACGCACGGGAATACGGCTCGAAGCATTCCCAGTGGAGATCAAGACCTTGATAATGTGCAGCATGTCCGACGCCCAGTCCCTGAAGTCGCTCGTGCATGCTTCGCCAGATTATCATCAGGCTTATCTGACAGCCCGAGAGGAAATTTTCCACCGCGTGGTCTTGCAAAGCCTTCATGAATCTGACATTGGGATTGTAGATCCATGGGTGCGTAGACCTGAAGTCATTAATATTGGTGCTCCGAAAAACTCTCCATGTGGGAGTCAACCTTTTCTTTGTGTTTTTCTCCCTCTTTCGTGTAGTTCATCCGTGTGCACGAGAGAACTTCTCTAATCCTGAGATCCATCTAGTTTGCGATGCTTGCAAAACATCTCAAATACGAGCTTTCAAGGAGCGTAGACCTCACCAATACATTCCTCGAGAACTACAGCCAACAACGTACAGACATCGGTCAGCGTCTCAGATTGGAAGACTCCATTGCGATTCTGGCCCTCCAACAAAAGTTTGCCTTTCTCATCAATGGTTACTGCAAGTTCAACTTCAGTCGAAATCCACTAGACACTTCGCCGCGCCTGTATTCCCAAGTGAACCTAGAAAACATCGAGAATCCTCAGCTTTCGGCTCCGGAACTCCGGCGACATTCACGAGCCTTTTGGCGTTGGCAATTATACAGTACACTCTTTGTCGAGCAGCAACTAATTGAGGGACAACCTCTCTTCTTCGATGACGCTGATCCGTGGTGGGAGGCGCCAAACGCTGATGCGTTCGTCTGGGTTCGCGACACAATTAGTGATGGGCAGGTTGCGAACAAGTTTATCAGTCTGTTTCCTATCCATGAGATCGAAGAGCTGGCTTGCCTCTATTCTTACACAAATTACATTTATGAAGAATGGGATCATGATGATTTCGCTGTCTCCTTAGGCCCGGAATTCTTGTATCGTATTCTGAATGCGCCCCGGAAGGAGGCACCTCGTAGACCATTTGTCTATGATGGTCTGACCCTTGGTAGGTCCTTGAGGGATGCACTACATCAGTGTGAAAGAGCCGTTGATAGGGGCACTTGGCATTGGGTAGGGGAAGACGACCACAGGGGTAAGGACCGTGTATCCACTGATGGATGGCGCTGGGCAAGTAGTCGCGGAGAGCCGAACACGGATTTGAGGTTGAGAAGATGGGGCTATGTCTTCTGGGATCGAGAGAGGCTAGATGCGTGGGGTATCACGAAAGAGAAGATGCTGGATTTTCCATGGCTGAAGCGGACTTGAATATTTAATGCTTCATGAATGCATAGTAGTGGATTATGAATGAACTGGTTAGTCAGATATGAGACACAATTCCATTCAAAGAGACCGGTATAACGAAATGGTGTAGGAGATTGTTTTCTTTGAGAGACGGATCTACTGCACGAATCATATTGTTCCACCTTAGAAATTCAAAAGGCTAGACCGTAGACCATAGCAATAGCTACCAAAGAATTGATATCGCAGCTCGCCGACCGGCGTTCGATCAAATTCAAGCTGATAGTATTTCAACAGCCTCATGGTCCCCAATCACTCCTCGGCCGCTCCACCAAATCCTTCTTCGTAATGCCCCACCTATCCAACCGCTCTCGATCCCACATGACATACGCCCAGCCCAGCAGAGACGTATTGTCTTGGAAAGGATCATCGGTAAAGTCGTCCGAGGCATCGTCCTCGGCTAGCCACTGCCAGACGATATTGGGCTGTCGATCTTCACCTTTGAATCTTGGGGCTGGGTTTCCGTTTTTTATCAAGGCTCCGTTGTGGATTTCTAGGACTCCATTGAGGCCGTACGAGGGGCAGAGTGCTATCATTGGAGTTGCAAACTCGTAAACCTCTTCAATAGGTAGATTGAGAATGTTGAATAGGAGCTGCGGACCCAAAGCGACGAGGGCCATCTGATTTTGATAGGATGGTCGACCTGAACTCTCGTCAACTACAGTCAATATTCAATGATAAAAGTGTGTGTACCAAAAGGCTGTAGAGGATCACTTCTTACTTCCTGAGGCACGTTGTCAAAGATACCCAAGCCGACGTATTCCCCTACAGCATGTTCAAGCACGGCGCTTAGCTCCTCTCCTTCATGCCACGGGAGATGTCCTAGTAAGAGCTCGGCCTGGCGGCACACGTCTTCGCTTTCTTGCGGATAATTGAAGCGACCTTGTGCGAAAGGTCGGCCGTATAGCTGGGCGTAGATTTCCCATCGGTATAAGGCTCGATGGATTCGACGGAGTTCGGTAGGTGAGGGCTCTTCATACGAACGAAAAATTCCGTTCGTATGAAGAGGATGCTGGGTAAGAATGTCTTCACAGAATTTCTGGCAAAGACTCTCAACTACATGTTGTAAATGGATCAGAGCAAGCAAGTCAGAGTACGCGAGCCTGGGAAGCTTTATTGGTGCGTTCTCTCCAAATCGTCGCCACTCGTCAAGGAGCGTTTCGGCTTTGTCAATGTATGCAGCATTGCTTCCAGAGTGCTGTTGGAGATTTGCTGCTTGGATGGCTATCAGGGGATCTAGCACGTCCATATGATAGTTTCCAAATCCTCGTGCTACAAAATGGCAAAGAAGCCCATCTTTCGAACCTTGGTACGCCTCGTTGTATGCTCGTGATGCCTGTATGAGGTTGTAGAGGGAGAACAGCTCGCCTTCTTTTAGTATACTTAACCGAATCTCTACTGGCATTTGCTCTAGACAAGCTCTTATGCTCGCCTAAGGGGTGGATGTGTCAGCATGTATGGCTAATTTGTTTCGAAGATTGTAGTACCATGATGAAATCCCCGTCGTGTTGCTTTTCCCCCAAATATTCTTGCATAAGATATGTTTGGCACAGGATTGCCGCAATGTCTGGGTCAATATAAATACTAGAATTCGATTGGATGCTCAGGCAACACAACGTAGCACGCAGAATGAAAGGTGTGAGCTAGAAAATGCAGAAAAGGGAGTCATTCAGCAACGAAAATACCTATCACCAAATGAGTGCCCAGACGAACGAGAAGCCAGGCTTTATGCATCATTATCGTGAATTTGGCGAGAGACGAGGTCTCATTCGGAATGGACCTGATGCTCAGGCATGGGACCATGAAGCCGTCGTGATGACCGACGCAAAGGGTCATGTTTATGGTCAAATCATTCGTATCTTCAATGGTGCTCTGTCTCCGATGCTCCCTGTCATCAACTCGCCCACCCTTGATTGATCTTCCGTCTTTCTGCGCCGAAGCTGAATGAACGGCGTGGCATTTTGTCTACCCCAATTTGCTAAAAGATCCCAGAATTCAGAGACTGATCTGTATTACTCAATAATACAGTATCAATGGTTGCGCGATGAATTGATGATAGCGATCAAAGCCCTCGGGGGTTTTTATTCAACCCTAATTGTACATAAGAGATTCTTCTCTTTCGTACCACGGGCAGTTCAATATCGATGTTCGTCGCAACAAAGATATTCAACCGAAGAGGACAGACGGGTATGTGATTGAACGTCACGTCTAGAGTAGATGATAGTGATATTCTGACCACTACAGATTCCATTTCGTTCGGAGAAAATGAAATATAAGGGAACTAGAAAGAGAAGGACGCCGCAAATACATATCTCACAGGCGGAGATACCACGTCACGATTCAATGCAGAGGTACGAAAACGACCAGGAGAAGGTAGGCGGGTCTCCTGAGACATCGGGCAGATCACCAGAAACGTGCTTGCCCAGCTGCATAGGTGTCCTCGAAGGCCACGACCTTCTAGCCTTGGTTGGGTAAAGTCACCAAATGGGTTGTGGAAAAGTTGGCCGAAGCCAGAAAATCGGTTCGCGTTGAGACGCTGTGGCACTGGTGGAAGTTTTTAGCGGCCCCTTCTAGCGCGTCGGTAACTGTTTATCTAAATTTGGCCAGGGGACCCTGGAGACAGGGGAACAAAGCAAGCCAAGCCAGAGGGCTGTAACACTGAGGCACCCCTTTCATCATGCGTCTTAATCCCCCCCCACCGTTTGCACCTGAGACGTAGCCGAGCTGGGAAGAGAGACATCAACATCACTTCAACCCATTCATCAGATCCGCATGTTTTCATAGCAGCACCCATCTATTCGCCCCATTCCTCAGCCAACCTAAGAATACCTCCTCCACGCCTTTGAAATGCGTGTCGACTGATGCCCTTCACATATCTTGCGACAATCATCATTGAACAGTCAGAACAATGCCGTCGTCAGTCCCCTCCGCGGCCCTGCGATCTCGCGATCCCTCACTGACGAATGCTCCTGAAAGGTTGGGGTCAGCGTTTCGTTCCTTCTGGCATACAATGATCTCCAACGACCGCCATGCCTCACACGACTCTCCATACCGCACTGGCCAACACATGCCTCTGAACCAAAGTCGTCATGCTCCCCTGACGTCTGTAGCAACAAGCGCCCTAGACTCGCGTGCCGACCTCAGCTCACCGTACCCCGAAGACACCTCCGGTCAATTCACGCCCGGTCTACAGAATGGCAATATACCAGCACCTGGCACCCCGGGGGCTGGGACCTTACAATCGCCGAACTCTCCCTATTCGCCGGGCATGCGGTCGACCCTAGCGCTACAAAAGAAACAATCGCAGGAAGCCAATCCATTTGACAACATCACACCGGGAGAAATCCAAATGCAGAGTTTTCAGGAAGGGCTCCCCCCACCTCCGCCTGTCTCTCATTCCTGGAAAAAAATCGAGCGCTGGTGCGAAGACAACTACGAAGAGCTTTTGGATCAGCTCTCTGAAGGAGCTACTCAGAACGATGTCAATGAGCTAGAACACGAACTCGATTGCTCATTACCAATTGAGGTTCGTGAGTCTCTCCAGGTTCATGATGGCCAAGAGCGCGGTGGCAGACCTACAGGCGTCATATTTGGGTGCATGCTTTTAGATTGCGAAGAAATTGTTCAGGAATGGAAGAATTGGCGGGTCGTCAACGAAGAATATCTCACAAGTCCACCAAGCAACCAGACCCAATTTCCTCCCAAAGCTTTCGGTGGCGCATCGTCCTCTTCTGCAATTCCATTGTCACAACCCCAACAGGCGACCAATCCCTTATGGCGCCAAGAGCTGCTCGATCGACAAGATTCACAGCCATCTAGGGCTATACAGAAAGCTTACGCTCATGCCGGGTGGATTCCTTTAGCGCGTGATTGGGGTGGTAACAATCTCGCTGTTGACCTTGCGCCAGGCCCTGTTGGAAAATGGGGTCAAGTCATCATCTTTGGGCGGGACTACGACTGCAAATACGTTGTGGCCCGCTCTTGGGCAGCCTTCCTTGCAATGGTCGCTGACGACATGAGCGGTGAAAAAGTGTTTGTAGACGAAGAAACCCAAGAATTGAAGCTACGAGAATTCAAGGCCGCCGGTGTTGAACCAGCGTACCTTGACATCCTGCGCTGGCGAATGGATCAAAAATATGGCAGGAAAGGCCCCCGGAGGAGGCCAGGGTCGATGACGCCACCTGGTAGGACTGGATCTCCATACGGTAGTCCCACTGAAGAGCGAGGCCGTTCACCGCAGAGATTTCCTACCCGTGGATCAACGTCTACTCAAAGCCCACGTGGAGCCATCGGTAAACCGAGTCCTCTTGCCCAAGTCTCTGAAGAGAACGCAGGACCAAAAATACACACTGGTGCTGACGCTAATCGAGACGCATTTGCACAGAATAGTGCAGCTAGTGAGAGGAATGGGAACCTAGTTGAACTCAGCAGTCCAGTCATGTCTAATGACAGCTACAAGCAGGAGCCGTTGGGCAAGGTGATGGAAGCGGATATTCCAGGTGTCCTAAGTAATGCCACCAATAAAGAGATCCAAGCCAAACCGTTGACTGGCTTAGGGGTCGATGGGGCTGATGAAATGAAGAGTGTGGAGATATGACGCATCGACCTCCTGTTCTCGCTTGACGAATGTTCTCGTCCTTCGGTCCGGCAAGCAATGACTCTGCATAAGCAACAAACGGCGTTACATCGAAGCTCAGGATAGCTATCAGGCGCATTTGATGCCTGCAGCTCAGTAATACATCCCTCGAGTTGTAGTGCAGCTATCTCCACCAAGTATACGGGCGGCCCAATATAATCCGGACTCACAGCACGTCTTTTAACTGTATTTTTACGCACACATGACTTTCTTTTCGTGGCAATGACATGCTTGTGCAGGAGGAATTAAGCGTTGGGTCTGTCGACATTAGAAGAGCTTGCGCGATGTCACCATAGAGTTGACAGCATATCCATCACAGTGCTATAATCCGAATAACAACATTCAAGTTCAATGAACAAACAATTGGTTCTATCCATTCATGATTCCAGTCAATCGGAGACTATCGTACGTGAAGTCGGGATGAGAGATTCGCCTTAAAGCTCCTAGCTAACCGCTATCCCCTTCAATCTGGTGGAGCGTCGAGACCTTTGCCATCGAAGCCACCTTCTACCTTATCCGGACTATTTCGATAAAAGTGCAAGATCAATCACCAAATCTTTTTTTAGGGCTGTCCCCACATAAGTTCATATATAACGTCCTCCTCTCTCTCTATCTTCCTTCTCCCTCCTGAACCTCGTGACCGTTTCACTGATGCCATCAATCCCTTTCTCCTCCAGCACCCCAGCAACAACCAATCTAGCCTCCAAATCCTTCGTTGTGAATGTATCTTGACTAGACCCCACACCCTGAAATCCGATGATCTTATCGGTCATGATCCCGTCCACAAAGGCAACCACACAAGGCAGCGTCTTGATATTCAGCTTGGTGATCAAGAATGCTGCATGCTCCACATCGACCTTCAAGAACCTAGTCTGCAGATGCTTTTGGGACAAAGCTGAAAGGTGCTCATCCATGATCCTGCAGCGGTTGAAGTCCGATTTGAAGAAATGTACTAAGCTGTATTTGCATCGCAATGTGGTCTGCATGACCTCTGGGTCGTCATTTAGCTGAGTGTAGGTGCCGTAGCCTTCGGCTCGCTGAGCTCGTTGGTCTTTGATCTGATCTGATAGTTCTTGCATACGCTTCGCGCGATTTGAGGCGAGGAAGGCATCATCTTCTAAATCCCAGTCTTCGTAAAGCTCTTCTTCTTCAGTCCGGGCGTCATCGTCAGAGGTGGAGGCAGGCATAATGGTAAGACTCAATGTATGGACATGTCATTACGACACTGAGAGAATCGTGGTGATTGTTCGGTCCGTGCAAAGACGCTCTTGTTCTGCATTGGATTGTATTATCATGTTGATACCAGAGTGTGATATCATACTCCAACGCGTCACGTCCCGAAGGAGAGGCCAAGACATAGGGCTGATTCGGACCCCTGGAGTTCGTAAGATTATGTGGATACCAGCTCGAAGAAAAAAAGCTGTCCGGAAAGGTACCAAATCCAGTCAACCCCGCGACAAGTTAATGCTCGCCTGGTGTTCAACAGGATAGCTTACCGATCGCAAGACCATATTGAAGCATCGGAGTAGCAAGTTCCTCGCTTAGACAGCTCTCCGAGCTCTCTTAAAGGATTGCGTAACTCCCTCAACCACCTCCTGTACCAAGACGTCGACATCCACAACCTACAAGCATGGCCGACAACAAGAAGCGCGATGACATGGTCATAGACCTAGGCGAAAAGGGAGGCTTTGACTCACCAATGCGATCTCCAGCTCCAAGAACGCCCGCGCCCTCAGGGCCAGCAATGCCCACAGGGGCAGTTGCGAACAATCCCATAGTCCCCGTCCTCAGCTACTGCGCTTCTTCGATAATGATGACGGTCACCAATAAATTTGTCCTGTCTGGAACAGGCTTCAATTTGAACTTCTTCTTACTTTGCGTTCAGGTGGGTTCCATCTTATGAAATCGAAAATGCAAGCAGCTAACGCTGGCTAGTCCGTCGTTTGTGTGATTGCAATCCAGACTTGCAAGAGCTTTGGAATTATACAATATAGAGACTTCAATTCAGACGAGGCGCGAAAATGTAAGCCAATCTTCTCGCCAATGCAATGGATTCTGTGTTTGACAACTCCTAGGGTTTCCCGTATCCCTCGCTCTCATCGTCATGATTTACACCAGCACCAAAGCTCTCCAATTCCTCTCGATCCCTGTCTACACCATCTTCAAAAATCTCACCATCATTTTGATTGCCTACGGCGAGGTTCTCTGGTTTGGCGGCTCCGTGACCGGCATGTCTCTTTTCTCCTTCGGCCTCATGGTTCTCAGTTCTGTGATCGCAGCTTGGGCAGACATCCAACACGCCCTGGGAAACTTCGGGCATATATCGAGCGAGGCGTCGGAAAAAATCTCGACGCTGAATGCCGGCTATATGTGGATGTTGTTCAACTGTCTTTGCAGCGCGGGCTATGTGCTAGGTATGAGGAAGAGGATCAAGTTGACAAACTTTAAGGATTTCGATAGTAGGTACTTGGATTCGCTGTTTGATTTTCTCTGCTGACATGATCAGCCATGTTCTACAACAACGTCCTTTCCATCCCCATCCTCCTCGTAGCCTCTGTCTTCGTCGAGAATTGGTCCTCGGACAACGTCGGAAAAAATTTCCCAACCGAGCGCCGTCAAAGTATCATCGCTGCCATGGTCTTTTCAGGCCTTTCCTCGGTTTTCATCTCCTATACGTCAGCCTGGTGTGTCCGCGTCACATCCTCGACCACTTACTCAATGGTTGGAGCTCTGAATAAACTACCCATTGCCCTGAGTGGTCTCATCTTCTTTGACGCGCCGGTAACCATACCTGGTGTCTCTGCAATTGCTGTGGGATTCGTTTCCGGTATTGTATATGCTTTTGCCAAAGTCAAGCAGTCCGCACAGGCAAAGATGGGTGGGGGACTGCCGACCACGAATTCTCAGCCGATAAGTGCGAGCATGCAAAGTGCCCGAGACTCATTCAAGTCTTAAAGATCTGTCCAAATTAGAGGAGCGAATGATGGTCACTACGACAGTATTGAGGGGAAAAGAGCAGAGCAAGTAATATCTAGACTTGATTCTAGGAGCACGGTGTTGGTGGACGTCATAGCCTTAGCTGCTGGATAGCTTTCTACCATACGCCAATGATAATGGTCGTCTTATTTACAGGACATTAGGGTTTGCGTTGTTGGGGTTTTCATTCCGTGTATCTATCGGGAATGTTGACCGGCATCGATTGGGTGAATAGTTGATAGACTTGAGCACTTCCGCTCAGAATTCGTATGAGACAATCAAAATACATGGAACCATTATTGTCCGATAGGACTCCGGTAGTTCTAAGAGGATGATATTTATCAAAATAGACAATTGAAAGTCGTCATGCGGTGAAACTTCAATCCCAAGTCTTACGTCCCGGACATGCATTTACTGCTTCTTTCCATTTGCCCCCTCTGCTTTACAATGGGTCAGACCCAAAAGCGCTGCTATTGCTTCCCATAGCATGAGTAGTCTTCAACGTATGCTCTGTGCTCCGCCTCCGATTATTGATATCTAACGGATCTCCAGATGCACCTCCACCGCCTCCACCACCTCAACAACAGTCCTCGTACGCCTTTTGCCGCCCAGAAAATTACCTCCTGCTAA
>JAABUP010003784.1_pt1 | contig 26190 bp, 22 predicted proteins | sample 5559201 | NCBI WGS metagenome assembly JAABUP01 (sample SAMN10711887, study PRJNA513373) | rock metagenome | isolation source: Antarctica rocks | place: Antarctica | reverse complement strand
GCCCCCACTACTGAGTCAGACATTGCACAGACTGCATCCATTCCCACCAGTACTGAACGGTACATTGCACTGGTTGCATGTCTCGCCCCCACTACTGAGATTTACATTGCCCAGACTGCATGCGTTCCCACCACTACTCAACACCACATGGCACAGATGCCCCCACTACGGAGTCAGACATTGCACAGACTGCATCCATTCCCACCAGTACTGAACGGTACATTGCACTGGTTGCATGTCTCGCCCCCACTACTGAGATTTACATTGCCCAGACTGCATGCGTTCCCACCACTACTCAACACCACATGGCACAGACTGCATGTGTTGCCCCCACTACTGAGTCAGACATTGCACAGACTGCATGCACTCCCACCAGTACTGGTACATTGCCCTGTTTGCATGACGTGATGAACTGAGGGCATGCCTTTCAGAATCAGTAAGCAGTCAAGCACAGCGCCGTGACATAAACAGGACAGACAAGCGCATGGTCAGACAGACAAAGAGACCAGCATACAGACAGATGGATGGATGAACAGACAGACGAAGAGACAAAAACAGATAGACAGGACAGACAGTGATGGAGTTTTCACAAAGCGATGCACACAAATCTTGGGCCAATGACCTAAGGGGTGTCCAGTTGCACATGTGACCTGGTAAAGATTCTAGCTTGCAAGGCCAGCAACCTGTTGCATCAGAAGGCAGGACGCTACTGCCCAGCCCTAGGGTTTTGTACTAGTATCTGGCTCTAAACCCTAAGCCTGCATCTGACGGTGGCATTGCATGATAGCGCTGTACGTCAGTGCAGCTGTCTTCGTGTGCTTCATCCCAAATGACACCTGCTAGCACGGCCAATACCAAGTCCACGCGACACATGTCTAGAGTGCAGCCATCAGTCATGAGACCACATCGCACACACCTAATGCCTGCTGGCTAAGCCCATGTGTGGGTGACTACTAGTCATTATCAATCGTCATGAACTATATGCCATGACCATACATGGCAGAAGTAGCTGACGGTGTGACTGTACCTGTATCTTGGGAGCGTCACATGCCAGCATGGCCAATCCAGAATCCTTCCAGAGGCACACATCGTTGATGCTGCCTTCTGCTGGTTCAATGTTGGTGAAGTTGACGCCGCTCTGTTGGTCCCAGATCTTCACAATATGGCTGTCTGAGCTCACAATCTTCCTGCCTGCAGATGATGCAAGCAAATGAGCAGCAAACAAACCGGCAGCTGTTTGTAACAGAGCATGTCAAGCCAGCATGATGGTGTTGAAGTTGATGCCACTCTGTTGGTCCCGATCTTCACGATATGGCTGTCTGAGCTCACACTCTTCCTGCCTGCACGTGTTGCACACAATTGGGTGAACAGCAAACAGGCTGGGTATACTGGAGCACAAGCTGATCAAGTTGACATGGTCCCAGATCTTCACAATGTAGCTGTCTGAGCTCACAATCTTCCTGCCTGCACATGTTGCAAACAACTGAATGAGCAGCAAACAAGCTGTGCATACCAGCGCACAACAATGTCAAGCCCAGAATGTGCATGGCCCTTTTATGCAGTCACGCATGCAGCCTGTATGGGACATGATCGCAAATCATGCGCCATGTGACTTTATGTTATCATGAGTGATCCTCAGAAAACTGTTGCTGATGTGTGTGACCTGCAGTAACAATGCTGCCATGTATAGCATAGGTGTTGATGTCAGCGACGTTGCCATAACATGTGTTCTCCTTACGTTACATTTGCTTCTGATATGATTAACCTACATTGCCACTGCAGTCACACGCTGCATGCAAACTTGCATGTCAGTGGTGTTGTTGCCACGCATTTACACCCTTACTTTACACGTGCATAGTGCTTACTGCTGTAACTCACCTGCATTACCGCCACTACCATGTGCGGCATGGAACTTGATGTCAGTGATCTTGTCGCCGTACATGTGATCCTTGACCAGAAGTGGTCGAGATGACCTCAAATCGTACAGCGCTACAAGGCCATTGGAAGTGCCCACTGCGCAGTGCAAACCGGTGTCGTCAAACCTGACTGCTGTGAGCTCTGCGTCAGCCTACAGCACCAAGAGCAACAGTCAACGGTACATTCAACTGCGCAAAACGGCTCAGATGATGCAGCGCTGCAGGCCTGACAGAGGCGCCAACAGCAAAGCCTAGAATGGTGTCATCAGACCTGACTGCTGTGAGCTCTGCGTCAGCCTACAACACGAAGAGGAACAGTCAGATGATCATCCCAGTGGACAACTGACTCAAATACTGTAGTAGTACAAGCTCAATGAATACATTCACAAAGCATGCGCTAGTAATCTAGCGCAAAAAGACTAAACCTGAGCCCTAAAGCCTTATGTCGAGACCTGAAACCGTGGAAAGTGCCAACAGCAAAGCCTACACTGGTTTCATCAAGTCTGACTGCTGCTTGCTCTGTATGAGCCTAAAGCATCAGAGGTGCACCAGTCACCAGTGACTATGACGCAGAGCACGAAATGACGATGCCAAGTGCTGCTGCTGCTTTGCCTTGAGATTCTGCTGCTTCAGGTTCACATCAAAGCAAATCAAACGATGTCGCAGTTTGAGAGTTTGCAAAGGCGCCAGCTTCAAGGACCAGCTTCAAAGTTTAAGACTGTCGCTATTGCTTCAGGATTTGACCAACACTTAGACCTCAGACCCTGAACCTGTGTGGCCAACGAGATTCCCAATTACAGATTGGTGATGTACGGAGGCAGACACCCAACCCCAACCCTCAACCCCCAACCCCCAAACCAGAGCAGCAGCAGCAAGCAGCATGTTGACAGATCTGCTTCATCCCCAGGACGACACCCTTCACAACATGGGGCATCACCTGGATGCTCCAAGACACAACACACCCATGCAGCACATGCTGAAGACATGAGGTATCATTGCACAACATGCGCTGGCCAGTTCACTTGTGGAAGAGCAATGCAGAAGCTTACAGCGCCCGCTGCTGTAGCTGCATCTGCATTCAGCGTGCCACTGGATGTGCCTGTCCTGAGGTCACAGCACACCAGATCTCTGTCAACACAGTAACCCAAAAAAACCATGCCCATGACACTAACCAGCGCATGGAGAAAAGAGCAGCGCAGAAGCTTACAGCGCCTGCTGCTGCAGCTGCATTCAGCGTCCCGATGGAAGTGCGTTTCCTGAGGTCAAAGCACTCCAGGACGCCGTCATCCCCAGCACAGCCAAAGAGGCCATGCACGCTGGATATGCCACAGGCGTTGATGCCAGGAGACTTTGCCGGCAGGGGTGACAGGAAACGGCCCTCAGCCAGATTCAACCTGCACATGGACTCATGCTCTTAGGAGTACAAAAATATCACTAAACATAGAGAAAAGCCAACTTCATAGTGTAAAATTTGAAAACCTAGAGGTACCACACGCACTGATGCCGAGGGACTTTGCCGGCAGGACCGACAGGAAACGGCCCTCAGCCCTAAACCCAAAACCCTTGGCGATTCAGACATATGTTGGTTTTTCATAATAGCTGAAGCATATAGCTAGCATGCTGTGGGCCCTAAGCCCTACATGGTTGAGGCTAAACCCTACATGGTTGCTGCTAGACCCAGTTTAATGGCAACAGTTGAGCTGCACCTGACTCAGCCTGTATAGACAGGCAATATAGTCTGTTGCTAGGCTATGTGCATGCACAAGCTGCAGCTCAGCACCTTCACATGACAGCTGCTGCATCTGTATTGAAGTCTTGTTATGGCTGGTCTCAATGACTATGAAATTAATGTTATCATCGAATACTATTGTAATTGTCTGAGTTAGGTTCTCTGATGATTGAACTAACGGATGGCCATCCTGCTCTGGTGTCCATTGCAGCATGCTTGGTTTCGGAATAAAATTTCCACGTAGGCTGATCTGTCAGCAGCTATAGTAATTAGTGACCATGGCTTTAGCTACATGACACAGATCACAGTAGAGGCTGTTCTTTTGAGCAGCTGCTGAACACAAGAAGCATTGGCTGAACCAAATGAAGTTGGTAGACAATCTACTGTTGGAGTGCTTAAGTTGGTAGACAAGGGCTCACCTGTACACTTCTGGTGCAGATCCCACAACCAACAAGTCAGCTGAGAATGGTGCATAGGCCAGGTCGCGGCCAAAGCTGGGAACTCTAGTGGAGTAGTACTGCCCAAACTTGGAATGGAAATGGATGCTGCGGTCTTGACATAGGAAGGCGGCTTTACTGTAGTCATCAGACAGTATCTGCGTCACATGCAGGGGTTAGGCTAGTCATCAGGCAGTATCTGCATGGCATGCATGGATTACTGTAGTCATCAGGCAGTATCTGCGTCACATGCATGGGTTACTGTAGTCATCAGACAGTATCTGTGTCACATGCATGGGTTACTGTAGGTATCGCACAGTATCTGCGTCACAAGCATGGGTTACTGTAGTCATCACACAGTATCTGCATCACATGCAGGGGTTAGGGTAGTCATCAGGCAGTATCTGCGTGTCATTCATGGGTCACTGTAGTCATCACACGGTATCTGCGTCACATGCATGGGTTCCTGTAGTCATCACATGCATGGGTCACTGTGTTAGTGTGGGTGTCTAGCACAAACAGAGAATACAAAAGCTGTATGTGTGTGCTTGCAATCTGTGGCATGGCAGCATTGTTGTTGTTGACAGACAGTCTTTGCACTGACTCAGTGCACAGACTCTTGTCATTTGGTCATTGTAATACACATGTTCTTTTCATTGTGGCATCTTATGCATTTACAACATATGTACATGTGCTATGTGCGTAGGGAAGCTGTGATGAGATGCAGCACCACGAAGCATTGCAGGCAAATGCAGCTTGCCATGTTGTGTGCATGTGCCAATCCACACGTACAGATTTTAGTATACACTGCATGTGACAAACATCAATACCTGGAAATCAACAATCTCAGCATCAAAATGCCTTTCAAACTTCATGGACAGCTGGCTCAACTCATATACTCTGAGTCTGGGAGCATGTATGCCGGTGGCAAACAGGTATTGACCATCCGGCGTCGCTTTCATGCGGTGGCATGCAGCTGGAAACTCCAGATCCTGCACCAGCTCCACCTGCCGCCTGCAGAATGCAAGAAAGCAGTCAGTGATGTCTTCATCCATGCGAGTGACAAACAGCTTTTGGCAATGCAGAGAAATCTAAATTTGTATCAGGTTAGCCTGCGGAATGTAAATTAAAAGTCAATGATGTATTCACCCATGCCAGTGGAGCGACATCACACATAAAGTATCATTGTTTTCGCTATTCCATTCTCGGGCGACTTCTTAGTCCTTTCACCCATGCCAGTGGCTGACAGATTTGGGCCATGCAGTATAGCTTGTGTTTGTTGACACGCCTATCGAAACTTCAAGACCTGAACTAACTGTGTCAACCTTGCAGAATACGTGGGTGGTCTGTCTGCATTTGCAGAGGTCAGTGGCAGACAGGCATTGACAGTTTTGTTTGGCTGTCATGCAGTGGCATGCTGCAGCGAACTCCGTTTCCTGAGGCTGACTGGAATTGCCGCCTGCATGTGCATATATTGGCAATGTGCCATTTGCTAGTGCATATGAACATGATGAAGTTGTGTACCTCTAACAGCAACATCGCGACACTCAGTAATAGTGAGTGTGATGATGCTGCATGCAGCTCAGCGTCAAAGCGCTGTTTTTTGCTGTACATACTGCACTGGATTTGCACGACAAGAATGGTGATTGCTGGATCCAGCTGCGCAAACATGCATGTGACAGATGTGAAGCGTGCACCTGTACTCTTCGTCTTTCCTAAGCGAGCGTTTCTTCTTCTCTGAAAGCCATGCTGGCAGGCTGCGCCCGCTTGAGACATTGTATACCTGTAGTGAGTGCGAGCGTCAGCATTATCCTTCCAGCTACATCGTAGCACAGCGCAAGGTTTTTATAACAGGTGCACTTGGCGTCAGCCCAGCTTTTGAAACACAAATGCGTCCTGGTGCAGTGTTGAGTGTGTCAACTTACTTTGACTCCGTCTGGTGCTGACACCTTCATGCTGGTGCAGCCCAAAGACAGAGACGGTCTTGACTACTCTGCTTCGCCCTCGTCAGTGACAGTCAGGCAGGCAGCTCTCCAGGCAGCTCTGTCAATTTCACTCCAGCTGCCACTGACTGCACCGAAATGTGAGGAGCTGCTGTCGCGCGCTGATTCCGGTGATAATAGCCTGTCGCTCACAACCAACAAGGTCGTGCAGATCGACCAGGCCTTGTCGCAGCTTGCAGCTTTGTCGAAAGTCGCGATCGCATGCGCTTTCTGAACTTGAATGCAGGCACAGTGTCCGAAGTGCAGTGCAACACCACGTCAGTCGATCGACACGGACCAAAGTCCTTGCTCACTGCAGGTCAATAGGTCAAAGCGCAGCACCCGCAGCAGCTGCAGCGGCGGCGCCGTTTGGTCTACCCCTTCAAGTTTGCCAATTAGGTCTCGAAGCCGTCACATTCACGCATCTTTTCTCTGCGGCTGCAAGTCGTGCCGCTGTCGAGTAAAGCAGTAGCAAGTCATCAACGTAAACGGCATTTGGCAGTCCTTGAAGGCAACTTGTTGAGCGGCGCGGCTGTACCAGGTAAGGAATCAGGTCGTACCAGGAATCCTTCGCTTATTCCGCTGGAGATTTATACTGTGTGCACCAAATTGTAACCGAAATCTACAAGGCTAACTTTTTGCCGTGCGTGCGTGCGCGCCATAACTTTTGCCACATGCAGGACACGCCATGGCTGCTGAACTGGCTGGCGATCTGAGCAAAGCCCAGAAGCGAGAGCTCAAATGGGAGCGCAAGCAAGTCAAGATCAAAGCAGCTGCAGAGGCAGCTGGACAGACCTACGTCCCACCATCCAAGGCAGAAAAAGACGCTGCAACTGCTGCGCCAGATAAGATGGGCAAGCGGAAGAAGCGAAAGCTTGCTGCCTTGCAGCAGGAAACAGATACCTCAGCAGTCAAAGAAGAGAAGAGCAAAGCTAGTCAGCCAGGCGTAAATGGCGAACACCTGCCAACACCTGTGACGTCTGAGGAAGCCAGTGCTGATCAGTCCAAAGCTGACAGGAAGGCTGCCAAAAAAGCAAAGAAAGCTGCTGCAGCTGATGCCACTGCCAATCCACCCTCAGCAGCAACAAATGCAGATGCTGACACAGCTGCAGCCAAACCCAAAAAGAAGAAAAAGAAGTCTGGCACTGAGGCTGTGACAGACCACGTCTCTCCTACCTTGGCCGATGCTGCAGCTTCTGCTGAAGCTCCCAACAAGAAGAGCAAGAAGCACAAGGCAAGCGACACACCTCAAGGCAGAATCACGGTTCATCAGGAGGCAGTCCTTGCATCTGTGGGCGACAAGGAGTTGGCCAAGTCTGGAAAGACCATTCAGAAAGCTCTGTATCATGAGCACCCAAGTGTGACGGCCATGACAGCAGAAGAGGTGACTAAGCACCGGTTAGACAGAGACACTGCAGTGACTGGTGCAGACCTCCGACCTGTGCTGCAGTTTGATCAAGCAGGTAAATGTGCATGATCAACTATTCAATCAATCATTTTTCCCCCTTTTGGCCTTGGGACTTCTGAAAAGGACTTGACTGACAGGCAAATGACTTCAAAATGAGCATGTGTCAAGCACTGTGGACACAGACAAGTACATGCGTAGCCAAGTGATGTTGTCTTTCTGACAGTCACACAGGTATCAATGCACCATGCATTGGCCTGGCTTGTCTACAGCATATTTCAGCTGTTCTGTTGGTTGGCTTGCTGTACTGTTTTTTTTTGTTGGTTGCACATTTGGTGCCATTAAGGGTCTGAGACGCCACTATATAGAGATGTTGCAGTTTGCCATGGCTACATGCTGTTAGCATGTCTAGATTTTATGCTCTGTGCCACAGAGGCTTTGCCCCAATGCTGATTCAGTCAGCAGTTCAGTCGAAGCAAATGTCCAGGTGGTTGACATCTTCACATCTGCTGCAAGCTTTAGTAGTGATTTCCTGCATACTCCAAAGGCTTCCCATGCTGTGCTTCAACAGTTGCCAAATCAAGCAACTTACATCTTCGATACCGCCGCAGGCTCTCCCAGTGATTTATCTTGGTGGCCTTGAGATAAACATATTTGACTGACATTTTGGGGCAACTTGCAGGCTTTTCCAGTGATCTTCTTCAAGCCACCAAAGACTTTGCTCAGCCATCGCCTATTCAGGCACAGTGCTGGCCCGTCATCCTGTCAGGCCATGACCTGGTGGGCGTGGCGGCTACAGGGTCTGGCAAAACCCTAGCCTTTGGCCTGCCAGCCCTTCAGCATATCAAGGCTCAGAAGGCTGCTGGCGTCGCTGCAAGTAAGCCAACTCTTCCTCTCCTGCTGTCGTAGTTTAAAACTGAATTCAATTTTTCTTCTGAATTTCCCCCCTGATGTCCTGATTGTGATGCATTTATTGTGTTTGTGTGCTTCTTTGTGCTGTGCGCACACGTGGGACTCTACATGCTTGCAGATGGCTTTTGCTTTAGTTGTGACGGTGATGTCTATGCTCAGCATTACAGCAAAAATCGATGGGCTTCAGTGTAAAAGCTTGCAGTTGGAGGCTTCATCTTCTCAACTGCCTTCATTCGTTCACCGAACATGTGTCTTTTCCTAGGTTTAGGTCTGTACAGTCCTGACCATCTCATGTATGAGGTCCTGTTTTGGCAAGTCAGCCTAGGTGGCCTGATGCAGAGCATGTGACTGGGGTGATGAGATCTTGAATGTACTGTTGCTTTCCTCATGAGCGACAGCTATGATTCGTATACATCAAGGGATTTTCTGACCAGTCACGTGTCTAAGTTGGTTCATCAGTTTCTGCGTCTGCCAGTGTGGCATATGAGACTTTAGGGTTTTAGGGTCCAAGAGTTAGGGTTCAAGTTTCAACGCAGTTGTTTGGCTGAGAAGTGTATGGCTGCTATGCTGATTCACCAGGCCAAAGCATCATCAATAGTCGTATTACATGTTGTCATCATTATCATAACCCATTATAGTTAATATAATCATCATCATCATTGTTATTGTTGGTACTACTTGCCATTGTTATTGTCGTTGGTAGGCCAGAACATCAGCCATATGCAATGGAGACTGTCTCAGACAGGTGTTTCTGGAGATCAGACAGATGTTTCTGGAGATGCTCAAATTTGTTTGCATGTGCCAATGCAGGCCCCCCCTTGTATGTCTTCTTTGTGAGCACACCTTTTGTTCCCCGTCATTGTCTTGTTAACTACAGCCAGTCACATCCATTCCACCGTTTGTATATTTTCAATCCCACCAGTCATTCAATTATCACCTATATCGGTCTAGTTGTGGAATGGTTCCCGCTTTATTATCACAGTGGCAAACCCAAAAAACGACAAGCAAGCTAGAGGAAGAGTGATGATGATGTTATAAAAATAAAAATAAAAATGTTGAGTTGTTGGTTTACAGATAAGGGTCCCTATGCGCTCATGCTGTCTCCCACTCGCGAGCTGGCTCAGCAGATAGCCGCAGTCATGGAAGAAGCCGGCACCTCTTCCGGCCTGAGGACCTTATGTGCCTACGGTGGTGTTCCCAAGCCCCCACAGGTACCATGTTTGTCTTGTGATTGTCATAGCCATAACCATTGAGACTGTTTGCCTCGCCTCACCCCTTTCAGCCTGTTTGTAGTCATTCCACTCTTCTCAAGCCTGTCTGTATCTGTCTCAGCTCTTACAACCTGTCTGTAGTTGTTTCACCCCTTGTACTTTGTTTGCAACCGTTGGAGAGTGTGACCAGGTTCTGTTCTTGCTTGGGCTCCCCACATTAGGCTTGTCTTCTTGAGCAACCCCCTGCTCTCCCTCGACTTTCTGTCACAAAAGAGGCAGGCACCTACTGAAAACCTTTTTTGCCCTACAGTTTTTAGATTGCATGGCCTAAACCTCCATGACAGCTGTCTATGTCTGTCTGTCCGTCCGTTTGTCTGTCCGTCCGTTTGTCTGTCCATTCGTCTGTCTCTCTAATACCTGTACACTCCAGTATTTTATCATGCAATCTTACGTCGTTGTGGCATTGTTGCGCTGCACAGAGATCTTATTGTTCATGTCACATGCAGGTCTTGGCTCTCAGAGCAGGTGCTGAGTGGCTACTCCTGAGCGCCTACCAGCACGACCTGTATTTTACAGTCTATACTGTAATGTGTTAGTATTGCACATCTTCTTCACACACTTAACTTTACAGCCAGGAAGGCTCAGAGAGCAGGGCCTGATGTGGTCGCTGCCACTGCTGCGCAACTGCTATCATACTCCATGTATACAGTCTTGCATTTTACTGTTCTGAAAACACACTGTTTCTCTGAACGTCAACTTTGAAGGCAGATGAAGGCTCTGAGAGCAGGACCTGATGTGGTAGTTGCCACACCTGCTCTAATGTTGCACAATGCATTGAGTCGTTTCCTTGCATGCAGGTGAAGGCTCTGAGAGCAGGAGCTGATGTGGTAGTTGCCACTCCAGGGCGGCTGGAGGATCTGGTGCAAGAAGGCTCCTGTCGGCTGTCTGGTGTGACCTACCTGGTACTTGATGAGGCTGACAGAATGCTTGATCTGGGTTTTGAGCCTCATATCAGGTGTGCCCAGGGGCTTGCAAACATTGGCGTACTGCATAGGGAGGCAAGAAACATTGATGTATTGCTCAGAGACAGAGCAACCATTGATGTGTTACACACAGACAAAGCAGCATTTTGCCGTTAGTCACAGCAGCATTTTGCGCAAGTCTTTGCGTATTGCACCCTCCTGTCTTTAACTTGCATGTGTTTTTAACCCCTGCTGGTGTCTGGACTCTTGCTGACATCTGTCTGCCAGGCTTGACTCAGAGGCAAGGCTGGCAGTATTTTTCGGAGCTCAGACGGTGCAAAATTGCCCCTCATTTTTTCATTATAATTTGACATAGTACAACTGCACTGAAATCCTGAAGAAAATGTATGTTGTGTCCTTTCATCGGAATTTTTTGGGCAGGGAAATGGATGTATCCAGGCAACTCATGACCCTTGGATGGTCAGGCCAGCATTTTGTTCCAGGGTTTTTGTTGTATTTTCCACTCGTCAGGGTAATGTTTTGGGGTAATGGCAGGGGTTAAGCCCTCTCCGGCCAAACACCTCAGGCTAGCAAGCATGGCATGAAAGCTGCTTGTGATGCAGTGTAGCATTTTGCTGAAAAGCTGATTTGACGCAAATCTACACTGCGTCACAAGCAGCTTTCTTGCCATGACTGACAGCCGGAAGGTGTTTGGTCGGAGGGGTTACCCCCTACCCCTGCCATTACCCCTACCACAGGGGCCTGCACCCCAAGCAGCATTGTCTCAGCCCGCATTGAAGGGCCCTCTGCCACCCGGTGATTGTTCGACTTTGTTGAACCCATAATCAGCATTATCTCTTTATTTTCCACTCGTCCCTTGTATACAGGAAGAAGATTACAAGCCTTGGCCAGTCAATGAATCAATGAGTCTGAAAGCTTGTGGCAGGGCTTCATACAACATCACTGTACAAGCAACACTGGTCTCTCTTGTCTTTGTCAGTCTGCTGCTGCAGACCAGCATTCCATCTCTTCTTCCTTGCAGGACCATTGCTCAGCAGACACGTGCAGACAGACACACCCTCATGTTTTCTGCTACATGGCCATCATCCATTCAGAAGCTTGCGGCGGAGTTCCTATGCAACCCTGTCAAGGTCACCATTGGATCCCAGGACCTGTCTGCTAGTCATAGTGTCACTCAGGTGTGCTGCCCTGCCCTGCCCTGCCCCGCCGCGCCCCGCCCTGCCCTGCCCTGCCCCGCCGCGCCCCGCCCTGCCCTGCCCTGCCCCGCCCTGCTGCCTGCCCATGTGCACCGTCTGTTACCATGTGGCATCTGTTACCGTCTGTATTGTCACTCTGTTTCATCTGTATCATCTCTTACAGACGTATCTGTATGTGTCTGTATGTGTCCTTTTGCATGAAACAACATCATGGAAATTACCCTCGGCGTGATATATCCTGTTAGCCAGTCATAGTACTTCTACACAACAAGTGTTTAATATAGTGTGTTTGCCACAAGTGTTACCACAAGTGTTGGATATAGTGTGTTTGCAACAAGTGTTACCACAAGTGTTGAATATAGTGTGTGCTGTACAATGCTCTATCATTGCTGCTACCATGGCTCTGTCAAGAATCTTTGTTAATGAAAACAAAATTGCAGAGGAGTTTGGTATCCATGGACTTTTGGGTTGTGAGTTCAGGTAGTAGAGGTTATTGAGCCCCAACGGCGAGATCAGCGCATTGATGAGCTGCTACAGAAGTACCACAAGTCGCGTAAGAACCGCGTAATTGTGTTTGTACTGTACAAGAAGGAGGCCAGCCGAGTGGAAGCCCAGCTAGGCAAGAAGGGCTGGAAGGTGAGGGCTGCTGCCCCCAGGGGTGTTACTGTGTAACTGTCGTGCTGCAGCTTCTGTGACTGCATGCATTGTAGATGCTGTCACTGTGAATGCTCTTGTGCATTGTGCCATGTCTGTGGTACAAGGCTGTGGTACAAGGCAACAGTGCATTGCAGGCAAGCACTGTGATAGGCATGGTATGATGAGCTTAAGCTTTTGAAGGGGAACCACGTGTGCCGATCAAACACACACCCCGACATGAAATCACACGTTATTGCACGCTTGGCTACTGACCATAATTAGCAACTTTGGCATGTTGAGTCAGGATGCACTTAACCTGGCAATGTAAGGCACTGCAATGCAATTTATGTTTTAGACTGTGACTCATCCCTGGCATGTTGGGGGCTGGCAGTACAAGCCAAATGCAGTCAGTCTAATTGGGTTAGCCTTGAACTTCTCAACAGCAGCAGTCCAGCTTTCGAGTCATTGGTTACAAAGCAATGTGTACAGTGTTGCTGTTATCCAGTACAGGCTTTATGCATTCTTAGACTGCTTGGCCTTGTGTATCATTTTTGTCCTTAGTGCCAAAGCAGTTGTCCATTACAGGCTTTACGCAGTCTTTTACAGCAGTCGCAAGATTCATTTGAGGTCTGGGCTGTTTCACAAGCAAGCTTTGTGTCCCATGAGGCAGTTGCAGCAGTCCAGCTTTGACTGTCCTGACTCATGCGTCTGTCCGTACTGCAGTGTGTGGCTGTTCATGGGGATATCTCTCAGAGCCAGAGGACTGCTGCTGTTGAGAAGTTCAAGTCTGGAGAGGTGCCACTACTCATCGCCACAGATGTGGCCGCACGTGGGCTTGATATTCCAGATGTGGAAGCAGTCATCAATTACTCCTTCCCTCTCACCACTGAGGACTACGTGCATCGGATTGGCAGGACTGGACGTGCTGGCAAAACAGGTACGTGTCTGCATGTATGTTCGTTCAGCCAGCAAACATGTGTCTTGCACTACGGTCGAGAATGTACAGTCCTAAGATAGCTGTGTAGTTTACGTTTACACTTTCCCAAGTGTTGTTTTCCTTAGAAAGGTGACTTTTCTGTACCCCAAACAGCTGAGTAGCTCTGATCAAGTCCTGTCTTGGCAGTCAGTGTACCAACAATAGTTTCTGTTGATGTGCTCTAGATCAAACTGGAAAATTGCATGCCAGGCTTTGCGACTGTAGCATGTGTAATGGACACGATGTACAGCTTCCCCTGCTGCAGACATCTCACCTGCCCAAACTGATTTTGGACCATGCATTCGGACCATGCAGTGATAGCATCAACAAACCCCCAAAAATGCAGGCATGCTGAGTGTGGCGTTTTGAGCGGTGCATCATTGGCTATTGCTCTGGCGGTGGTAAACTGTCTGCTGGACTCCAGCAGACATGAGCCAGTCTTGTTATTGTCATGACTTGCTTACACTTGCATGTATTCACTGTAGGTGTAGATGGTGACCTGGATGCAAGAGGTTACAGGATGGTTAAGGGATGGTTACAGGATGATAACATGTCTGTGTGGCTTGATCGCAGGTCTTGCTCATACTTTCTTCAGCGGTGCAACAGACAAAGCCAGGGCAGGGGAGCTGATCAATGTATTGCGAGAGGCTGGGCAGACTGTTCCACAGGAGCTGCTGGCATTTGGCACTACCGTTAAGAAGAAGGAGAGCAAGCTGTATGGTGCACACTTCAAGGAGGTGGACTTCAGCAAGAAAGCCACCAAGATGACGTTTGGTGACAGCGATGACGAGTGATGCATTGATCAATTGGTCATTAGGACCGCGTAATCTGGATCTCAAGGACGCTCTGCATGCATATGCAAACATATACTTGTACAAGTCAGGATCCACAATGTTTCCTTTGCATGCATGTTGAGTAAATGAGCCAGACACTTTAAAGAGTTGTGCAGGTCATGTACACAGATTCTTACATGAAACCAGTTTCATCTGATTATGTGCAGCAAGCTTGCAGTTTTCAGTGACAATGCCTTATACATTTGCTTGTTTAGGTTCCAGTTGTGACTAGGGGGTTGTCGTGCGGAGCTGTTACATGCAGTGGTGTGTCTTCATGTCAGCAATGATTTCCCTTTCACTTCAGTTGCCATTTCGCAGCTCAAGCTTGTTGCACGAGTGGATCCGTTTGTGGCAGAATTTCTAGATCCGTGTAGCAGGTGCGGAAATTTCATTTCTTTAAAGGAGACAGATTCTTGGCTTGTGCTTCATCACCAAGGGCGGACCTTGCTGACGAAAACATGCATAAGCTCCTGAACTCATGCATGCATGTGTGCGTGCCTGCAGCGCATTGTTCAGCAGCAATCTGTACGGGCAAAGTTATTTCACCAGCTTATGAACCCAGGAGGCAGAGAGTTCTGAACACAGGAACACCCTGGTAGCATATCAAAATACTTTAGTTTAGCTTAGAGCGCGTCAGCTGAACAGAAATTTTCATATGTGCTTCAGAATCTTAGGTGACTTTGTTTGACATTTCAGTCTATTTGTCATGGTTGGCCCCCACGACCTTTGATGTCTAATGGAATAACGGCAGTTGAAGAACACCAACGCAGCCTGTTGGTGGCTTGAGGGTCTGTCAGTGTCTCTACACGTACCCGTACATCACAAGTCTGCAGATTTTACTTATTGTTGCGCTTTCTTGATTGGCATGCATTTTCTTAGTTATGAATCCAAAGACAGCTTCTCAAACTTGCACTAGCGAGCAAGCTTGATGAAGTGAATGGATCAGTGTACGTGGATATCAATTGACAAAACATGGGCTCAACTTCTAGTATACATTGGCATGCATTGATGAACACGTCATCTGAAGTGTGTCGCATCTTTGCACTGGATTTGTCATTGGTTCGTTTGGAGCAGGCCTGAACCATATCTCACATTTTGCAGGCCAAGTAACTTTTCCCTGTTCTGCCCATGATCAGAGAAGTGAAACTATGAACTAGGTGCAAAACAGGATACCTCTTGATACACAATGTACACAGATGACCAAAACATCGCCGGAGTGGGATAAGCCACTACCAATCTAAGGGGATAGAGTTGTCCAAACTGGTACCACTGGTGCAATTCCACTCTATCGTGTGAACAATATTTGCTGAAGGTCAAAATCGGGATCAATGGTAAAGGTTGCGCCTGAAGGCCACATCGGTTCCATCCTTGCTTCCCTACAGGTCTTGAGATACTTTTTGCAATCCTGAAGCATGTTTGGACGGCCAATGAACCCAACTATAAGGGTGTTCTGACTGGCTAGCGCACTAAGTGCTTGGCAGGTTGCTTGGAATCTGTAGGTCAAACGAGCACCTAGATTGGCTTGCACATTGGGCAAATCTTTCAAGAGCAAAGCTTGGTTTGTCATTGACAAGTCTCCAGCGTCCAAGGTGACGCGTATGTTCTTCAGCAGCTGACTGTAGCAATCCATCTGCTTTTTGCTTTCAGCTATAAGCTTTGCTGTGATGTTGCACTTGGCTGATATGTAAATGAGCACTTGCTGGTGCTCAGAGACTACTAACAACAAGCCATCAGCCTCTGTGAGATCAAACCCAGCTTGAAATGGATGACCAACCTTCCTGAGCTCTTTAAGGTTCTCGAGCTGGTCCACCCCAAGCTGAATTATTGCATTTCGCATTGCCAGTGTCAGCTCATCCTCAAGATTGCGGGCTTGATGCTGAGCTGGTTAAGCTGGTTCTGAATTTTGAGCTGCACTGCCTGGACAGGCGACTGAAACCCAGAGAGATGACTCCATCGGCTACCTTTGCCAAGCGAGATCTTCTAGGGCTGCTTGGAGATCTGTGTCCTGCAAGTTGCGATTTTTGAGGATCCATACCCTGGGTACCTCTGTGCCTGGTTCTCTCATGACCACTCTAAGCAGGAAGCTGACTGCCGCAACAAGACTGCTTGCAGAATGCTAGCCTTCGGACTCTCTCACACAAAGCAACAACGTGCGTTGTATCAGAAGACAGGCCAATCTCTAGGGCTATGTTGTCAACGCTTGGCACTGCCCAAGTTGGCTGTGGCTGCACGGACGCACCAGCGGAGGCACAGTGCAGGGTACGGCGCAGATTGTTTTTGCGAGAAAGGGGAAGGGGACATTCTGCAGAATGTTCTGCAGAATTGTATGCAAGGTTGCGTTGAGAAACCAGAACTGTTTTGAGCCATGCGCATCCATCGAGAGCAATGCATCGTTATCAGAAAATTTCAAACAAATTGATTACGAGTAGCAGGCCTAGGTACATGACCCACACTGGACAAGGGCACCCAAGCAACCTAAGTGATGTGCGAGCTCGCCATGGCCATAGCTAACAAGTGCGGTGGAAACATGCTGTAAATGTGGCATACAAAGGCACATTCACAGCATTGATTGCATGCAGTTCATGGTTCGTGTGTTTCAACTCCATACGTTTTGACATTCTGATCATGCATTGCAGCAAGCAGCCTGCTCAAGCTTGCGCTGCAAGCTGTGAAACAGCTCAGCTGGATTGACATCAGTGACGTTATGTGAGCTTCATCTCCCAATGGTGCTTTGTCAGGCTCTGGCTCCATTAGACATACACTACATCCCAATTACAGCAATGAGTGTACCGCAATTCCACATGTAGCAAATTGCTTGAAGGCCTGATGCCTTGATGGCCTGATGCCCCTCATCAGTTCAGTCAGCAGGCATTGGCATGCTCTTTTCATTGTCATAGGCAGCAGTCAATGATGTGTCGGGCTCTGTTTCAGTCAGTCCTGAATCAGTGTCTGCTTCTGCATTTGAGTCATCTCCAGCTGATATATCTAGAATCCCACATCCTGTGCATTCTGAGCTGCCTCTGCAACTGCTTGGGGTGGCATAGGGCTGTACTGCTGGTACAGCGCTAGGCCAGTCACATCAATAGCGCCAGCATTCAGCGCTTCAACCTGGCTCTACTCTCTGGCTCCACTCTAAGTTACTGCAGGTAGACATGATGCATACTTAGGATACATGGGCCTGTGGTAAAATTTAGATGTGAGTACTGTTATTGGCAACGTCAAAAAGCATTATGCACACACCTGGCATCAGACTACTCTCAGCAGTGTTGCTAGGTAGCATCCCTTGCAGCCAGAATATGTCCCCAGCACCTTATCATTCAGTGATCAAGGACTTCAAGAGCCAAAATTTCATCAGCAGATTTAGATGTGAGTGTCATGATCTTTATATAGATACTGGTAGGCTTTTGCCTTTAGCACAGCAGGTGCCTAGGGAGCAACGCCACTGTTTTTCTTCAGTTTCTAGTTCAGCAGAGCATAAAAATTGTCTTATGTTTAATTGCCCTGCAAATAGTGCCATCAGGGGCAGATTCACAAACATTTCTGGGCCCCAGCCCCTACAATGTCTCCCCTTTTCATCCTACATGATCCCAAAGTCATAGGTAGGTTTTTGAGGAATGATTTGAACACAGGAACACGCTGGTGGCAGCACAATCTGGACATACCCCTCAGTTGAGCTTAGAGTGCATCAGCTGTGAACAGTAGTGATTTTACAGGTGCTGTGAAACCTTTAGGTGACTTTGTTTGACACTTCAGTCTAGTAGTCAAATGGGCGTGGTCGACTCCAACGACCTTCAAAATCTAATGGAATAATGATAAGGGCAGTTGACGAGAATCAATGCAGCCTGTTGGTAGCTTGAGGGTCTGTCAGTGTCTGCACACATACTCAGACACCGTAAGTCCGCAGATGTTACTGACTGTTGCGCTGTTGTGACTAGCATGCATTGATGAACATGTTGTTTGAAGTATGTTGCATCTCTGCAAAGAATTGCATTTGTTTGTTTGCAGATCCGCCACCAGCGCCACTATATGAGGAAACCATGACAGTCACTTTGCAGGAGATGAAGTACCTGCGTTTGCAGTCTGCTTCTTAAGGTGAGCTGTCACTACCGTGGGCGTCACATTTCTGCGCTGGGAACTTACAGTCAGTCTTCAGAAGACCAAGGTGCTGGTTGTCGGCAGAAACGCCCAAGCTGCAGATTCAGTCAGGCAAGAATCAGCTGGAATTGGTGTCCCAACTCGAATACTCGGGCAGCATTTTCGCCTCTGACTACCCTGTGATGTTGGTCTGTCTCATTTGCGGGAAGGCATTCATTTGCAACAGCTACCCTGTGTGATCTCAGCATATTATGCTGTGTGTGCTGAGATCACACACAGGGTAGCTGCTGCAAATAAATGCCTTCCAGCAACTGAGACAGGCCAACATCTGGTCCTCTAGGGCTTTGACCGTGTCTGGAGAGACAGAGGCGATTGTGAAACGACACATTAGCCCTTTGGCTGTTTCCAAAATGAACTGCTTGCGACGCATCTGTGGCATGTCCTTGCGTAACCATGTGCAAAATGTTGATGTACCGAATAGTTGCAACACCTTCTTTGGCCATCATGACGGTTGCTTCCCTCATGTGAGTTTGGAACACCCAGCTTTGACTTTGATTTGAGCTGTTGATGGCAATGCAAATGTGGTAAACTGCTACCAGCGCAAGCCAAAACTTCACTTGCACACCACTTGTGATCAAGGTAATAATCTCTAAGGAGATAAGAACATCAGTGATGGGTGTTATAACACTGTCAACACAGCCCTGCAGTGTAAAGAAGTAACAAGCCATGTTGTGTGTGTATACAGCCAGATGAATTGACTTAAAAACAAAAGATTATGGGCAGAAAACAGAGATCAAAAACAGACAATGAAGATTGCCAGCCACCCCATCGGTCTTCTAGAACTTGAAGTTGTCTGATTTCTGTTTCTTGGCTTTGCCACTCTCTTTGGCCTGGGCTGCTTTGCGCTTCTGCTGCGCAGCCTTCTGGGCAACCAGATCCGAGAAGTCCTGCAAGGCATTGGCCATTTCATGAAGATGTAATCAGCACAGCACAACATACGTTTGCTGATGCAAACAAACAGTGAATGCTTGCTGCCGGGCAGAGAGTCATAGGACAAGAAAAGAAAAGAAAATCCTACGCCGTTTGGCGTGAGTCATAGGAAACGTAGCGAAGCCCACTTCAGCCAGGCAAGCTAGCATGCTAGCTCAAACAAACCACATCAAGCAAGTCGAGACCGGGGAGACAAACTGCATACCTCTCTAGCATTCCTAGCTCGCTCTTCAGCCACTCTCTGATTGTACAGGGCCTGGATAGACGTTTCATCTAGGCCTTCCAGCTCTTCAGGCTCAATTGCCACCTCCACATCACTTGGGTTTTGCTGCCGCAAGATCTCCAACCTATAAAAAAAGCAGAAGACAATTATTGTTTGTTTTGACAAGATTTCTGTTCAATAAACAATTGTTCTTATCATCATAATTGTTATGACTATTACTACTATTGCTATTATCACACCAGGGCTGATCTCTGCAAACCTGCTCTCTCTCAGAGGAGCCAGCTTGCATACATTGGAACATCACCTGTATCTGAAATTGACAGAGACGCATTGTTGCAGCATGTCCAGCCTGCACAAGATCAAAGCCACAGGCAGTATGCGGATGGCCACGCTCATCATGCTGCAAATCAGCTGTGCTCTGCAATGCAGTGAAACAAAACAAGAGTGATTCTTTGCGCAACCCCTTACATATCTGAAAAACTCATGGACCAGGCACACATGTCACTTCATGCACATGAACAGTAAGCAGGCCATGGCACATGAACAGCACGCAGGCCATAACACAGCAAAAATACACCAACCATGGCACTTGGATGTCAAACAGGCCGTAACACAGCAACAACTGGCCATGGCACATAAACAGTACACAGGCCATGGCAAATGGACATTTAATAGGCCATGAAAGAACAATGTTACACAGGCCACAGCATAACAAGGATACACAGGAGCAGCAGGACATTTGCAGAAAGGGGACTCGCCTCTTGGCTGCACCACCCTGTGGTCTCCTTTCACAGCAGCAGCGCCAGCAGCAGCTTGAGGAATGACGTAGGTGTGGTCACTGCCCATGAGATTGCCCTGAGCGATCTGGGCCTGCTGCTGCTCCAGCACTGTGTACAGGTGCTTGTCCCCTGCACAAGCCACAACACACTTTGAGCCATTCACTCATTCACTCACTCATTCACTCACTCATTCACTCACTCATTCATTCATTCATTCATTCATTCATTCATTCATTCATTCATTCATTCATTCATTCATTCATTCATGCATCCATCCACTCATCCACTCATATTCATTCGTTCATCCATTCATTCATTCATTCATTCACTCACTCAATCGTTCATTCACTTGTGAGTCCATCCGTGGCACGCATTTCATGAGATACATGCCTTTTCCTAAGATCAGGCATGTACAGTCCTGTGTAGCTTTCTGTATCAGGTCTTGTTTGGCATTCAGCAATGTTATGCGTTGTATCAATTGATGCATGCAAAAGGCAGATTGCATGAAGGAGTCTGCAGGTTGGACTTTGAAGTTGTTGACTGTAGCGTGCAATGCTATGGTGATGCTCAACTCGTAACCCTAACTTCTATGCTGATGCTAAAGCCTGAACTCCATGCTGATGCAAGAAGCAGGCAGCTGTACAGCTGCACACCATCAGTGATGTCATAGCTGTTGAACTTCTAGCTTTGACAAGACTAGCAATGTATAGATGTACAGGTAGCACTACTGCACATCACAGAGCAGACTGCCAACAACCCTGAAGCTAAGCTCTTGCTATGCCATGCGTTCTGTTGCCATGAGGCACATGCTGCATCAACTATCACTGACAGTCCCGGCAGTCTTTGTAGTTCTGCTAGTACAGCTGCTGCCTGAGTGACGACAGTCATTCTCATTGGACATCTATGTTAGTTCTTTGCTGTTCCTGTTGAGTTTCTATATACCTCCTGTAGAACACCTTCTCTCAAACAACCTTTTGCAGTGGCTTTACGCGTAAACTAATGAGCAAGTGAAGATGAGATACCTCCGGCCTTGGCTTTGCGCAGGTCTATGACTTCAGAGAAATCAAAATCCAGAGTCAAGCAACAAAATAAGACAATAATCATTAACAATGATATAAACAAGAGTGATGTTAAGGACTGAACCACACCTCCGGCCTTGGCTTTACGCAGATCTATGACTTCAGGAGTCTCCAGGCCGCTAGGCAGGCTGCTGACACCGCCCACACTGGTCAGCCCATCAGCCAGAGAGGCTTCGTCATCATCCCGGCCAGCAGCTTCTTCGTCTTCGTCTTCAGACTCTTCCTCTTCAGAGGACTCTTCGTCGTCTGACTCCAGGTCACCCCACCGCGCTACCTTATCAATCTGAAGTGGTTTCATGATGTCAGCACACGTGTTACTTGCTACAGTAAGTACGTATAACAGTACCACGCCAATCAGTGATGTAAAAACCAAGACAGCCGAGTCTGTCACAGAATCAATGGTTTGCCTATCCCCAGCACTTACGCGCATCCCCAAAATCCAAAAGAATGTGGCCTAGCAAGGCGCCCCTGGGGTGCTGCTTTTTTACTCCCCTGAGGGTCAGGCTGGTTAGCAGCCTGATTAGGCCAGGCTAGACATGACATGCTTCATCCCATAACCGCATGCCACGGCTTGTGTGGCAAAAGTATCAAAGCAGCTACATGTGCCAGACTAATCACAATATAACACTAATTACAATGCTATAACTATAATTCCTAATAACAATTACATGCTCCAGCAAATGCTAGGTGTGTGTAGCACAAGTCTTGTCTTGCCAGGCTGGCTTGTTCTGGGCATCACGACAGGGATGTGTGATGTTCGGACACTGAAGACCGTATGCCACAGTAACATGCCACTGGCTAACATCCCTGCATGCCTTGTGTTAGTTACACACTTTTGATGGCTGCGTCAGCTGAGGCTGTGTTACTGATAGCAGCAAGGCCAGAAGGTTGGTGGGACCAAGACGCAGGTTGCTACTGCATGCTACATGGGTGATTGGGGATGGTGTGGTGTTGAGTATCCAGCCAGATTTTGTGAATTTGACAGAGGAGGAGGCGGCACATGCGAAGAAGGCTGCACCGGCAAGATATGCCTGCTTTGCATGTGCACCCCCTTCCCCATCAAATATACAAAACCTGGCTGTATGTCCAACACCACACCATCCACAATCACCCATGTAGCATTCAACAGCAATCCCTGTGTTGCACAAGGCTTGTCTCGCCAGGCTGGCTTGTTCAGTTCCTCAGTTACCACAGGATTTCTAACAAAGTCTACTTGTCTGCCTTCACAGTATGTGGAGCATTGGAGATCACTACCTGCTCATCATCCTCTTCATCAGCAAACTGGCCAAAGACATCTCCATACAGGGGCTCACCAGCCTCGTTGACTGGGGGCTTACCCCAGCCCCCTGCCTGGTATCCAAACTGGGTGCCCGGGGGGATGGGGGCATTTAGGCCAGGAACCTGCACAGACCAGCGCTAAAACTAACTTCCTGGGACCCTATGCGCAAGCTGCTTGTTGGGCAACACACACACACACAGCACTTCAGACCCACAAGGGAGCCTCAATAGGTTGGACATTAGCAACATGCTCCACAGGATGCACTGATCTGCAGAGCCTGGTAAAATGCCTGGATCATAGAGATAGTATGCCAGATACAGTAATTTGTCACTACATGTTTTGTTAGGCCGCGCAATGCATTGAAATGCATGTCGGAGGCTATGTGAACAGTCATGGTGAGTAGAACTGTCACAAGGGTTTGTGCATTCAAGGTGACATGTCAGGGCCAAGGTTTTCCTGCACAAGTCAATGGGTACAATAGGGTTAGGGTTTGTGCATTCAAGGTGACATGTCAGGGCCAAGGTTTTCCTGCACAAGTCAATGGGTACAATAGGGTTTGACTTAAGCCTTAAACCCTATGATATAGTCAACAAGGTGCCATAGGACATACTCAAGACATTACACAGGGTATGCAAACGGCATGACTGTACCTTGAGCTCGGGGTAGGAGGGTGGGGGCCCGTATCTCTGCATGTTGATGAGCCAGGGTGGGGGTGACCCCTCAGCCATGCCCAACCCATTCCTGAGGTCCTCAGATAGAATGCCTGGCTTTGCATTCTTGACCTGCAAGTCAAAACAGCATCAGTGAGGCACATTCATCTACTCTTACAACAATGTGTGATATAGAACTATCATACTCTATGAAACAGAGTAATATAAAGATACTCTGCCCAACATATGGTGGTGAGCATGCAGATGACGTCAGTCAGTGCTACCATACTGCATTGGCGTTATGAAGGCATGAAAGTTGTATCCAGAACATGATCTATGTTATGTTATTTGCTTTGCCTTGGTGAGAGGCGTACCCATCGTGTCAATTGTCAGACTGGTGTAACCCCTATCATGTCAAATGACAGACTGGTATAGCACACCATGCAAGACTGTTCAGCTGCTGGACAGAACATCAGCTCTTAGGCACCCACCCAGACGATTGCGCTCCACTGACATGTGTCTGACTGACTGTACATGCAAAGACTGCACACTGCACAAAGACAAGTCACAAAACATCAAATCCCAAGCATGCCTACTTGCTACAATTCAGCCGCAGGACAGTGCGTCAGCTCTTACCCTGGCTTCAAACTCTTTGCCCTCATAATAGATCTCCCCCAGGCGGGTGAGGTTGGGCTTGGTTTGGTGTTTGAAGAAGGCATCATGCAGCACCTGGTAGTCGATGTCCAGCTTGCCCACCTTGGGCTGCATGCGGTCCCTTTGCTTCTGCTTCAGCTTCTTGTTCTCTTCCTTCTCCTGTAATGCACAGAGCAAGATTTACAGTCTGGGCTGCATGCAGTTGATTTGCTTCTGGTTCAATTTTCTTCCTTCTCCTGTAATGCACAGAGCAAGGTCAACAGTCTGGGCTGCATGCAGTTGCTTTGCTTCTGCTTCAATTTTCTTCCTTCTCCTGTAATGCACAGAGCGAGGTGAACAGTCAGGGCTGCATACGGTCCCATTGCTTCTGTTTCAGTTCCTTGTTCTCTTCCTTCTCCTGTAACCACAGAGCAAGGTCAGCAGCCACAATAGGCATGTACAAGCTTGCTGATTGTCAGTTTGCACCTTCTGACGTCCGTTTGCTTCTGCTTCAGCTCCTTGTCGTCCTCGTTCTCCTTTGACGCACCGAGCAAGGTCAGCACTGGCAGTACGCACATGCAAGTAGAGTGACAGTCAGCGTGATTAGTGTCTGCAATCCCTCTGATGCACCAGGCTAGATGACACTAGTGAGAGAGCTGCAGAGGGCAAGGCAACACTTCATGCTGTTCCTGCAGAAAGCACATCATGTCGCATACCCAGTAAGCTTGGATCATGGGCCCCAAGTGGCAGCTGCCAACTGCTACAAGCGGTCGCAAGGGCACAGAGCCAATAAGCAATGGGAACAATAGGCAATTGGAGCAAAGGCAATAGGGCAAAGGCAAAATGACAACTACAGCAGGCAAAGGAAGTGCTGTTGCACACTGCTTGGCAGGGGGGAAATAGCCGACGCTGTGTGTTACCTGGTAAGCTTGCCTCATCTGGCCAATGCCAGTGGCCTCAATGAAGTCTGGCAACACAAAGGGGGGCTTCTCAATGCCCCTCTTGCCTTGCAGGTACTTCCTCTTTTGGCTCCAATGCCTGGGCACAGGCACACTGTTACGGTAGGCCTGCATGCCCACCAGGCAAGGTGTCAGCGCTCATGGTGCACAGCACTTGGAAATTTAGATGTAGATGTAGGTGTAGATGTGGAAGTGGATGTAGATGTAGCTGTAGATGTAGGTGTAGATGTGGACATGAATGTAGCTGTAGATGTAGATGTGGATGTAGTTATGTACATGTTTGCTCAGCCCTCAAGCAGTGTGGAGAAAGCATTGCGTAACAGAAAGACCTGCTGGGCTCACCTGATGCTGCTTTTTCAAATGCAAAAGCTAGTGAGCACTCTACAAGGCTGGCACACTACACAGACAGACCTTGTGGCAGAGCCCTCAATGACCTATGTGCATGGTTTTCAGCGCAAAGGATCACAAACACATATACCTGGGGATTGACAGTTCTAGGTGTAGAAAGTGGCAGGTATGACTCTAGCAACATGCAACGTTCAGCAGAGATGATGTAGTACTGTTGTCCATGAGACTTGGCTTGGACAGTCTCAGATTGAGCAATTTTACCTTGAGATAGACGAGCAGCTTGGGGTCTTGGGCAGTGACATCCCATACCTCCACCACTTCTGGCCTTGGACATACCTGCAAACACAAAGCATTCAGGCACATGCAGCTGATCACTGATCAGCCTGAGGACAAAAATGCAGGCGCAATATGACTAATGCATGCTGTGGCTCGATGGAGCCGATGCCTTGTGGATTGTTTTGCTCATTGAAGTGGCAAACAAAAAGGACATGTTGCATGGTGGCACGGCCTTAGGCATCTGATTTGAAGACTGGCATGCTTTTTGTTTCCTGACTGTGACTGCTAGACTGTTGATGCAGTGCAAAGCACGGCTTTGCAGGAGTGCTCAGACAGCACACAGTGAGCTGCATCCAATGTCGGCCAAGCTGTACCAGACGCTGTTGGTGGCTCTGGCAGGGGACTGCATCACAGGCTGGTGAGCAGGAATCTTAAGTGCAGCATGCCTAATGGCATTTGCAATCTTCTAAGCATGCCCCAGGGAATACACAGTCAAAGACCACTGATCTGGGTCAGCATAACTGGTAAAACCACAGCCACATGCATGTATAAGCAAGCAAGCAAGCAAGCAAACAAGCAAGCAAGCAAGCAAGCAAGCGAGCAAGCAAGCAAGCAAGCAAGCAAGCAAGCCAAGCAAGCAAGCAAGCAAGCAAGCAAGCAAGC